>FWPU01000200.1_pt1 | contig 191571 bp, 174 predicted proteins | sample 2228361 | NCBI WGS metagenome assembly FWPU01 (sample SAMEA103939777, study PRJEB20133) | metagenome | reverse complement strand
GGCTGCTGCAAGACGGCGTTTACACCTGGAGGCTCTCGGCAGTGGACGAGCAAGGCGAAACCCAGACGGTCTCTGGCGCGCTGACTATCGTCGACGCTGACCCCCTGCTGCCGGACCTGACCGGCTTCACCATCTCGCCGGATGTCTTCTCGCCCAACCAGGACGGCGTTGCAGACCGTGTGAACGTCCATGTGTATGTTATCAAACCGGCGCGCCTGACCATGTACCTGGAAGGCGAGGACGGGGAGCGCTTTTACATTGCGGAGCGGAATGAGGGGCGCCTGCCCGGCGAGGAGGGCGCGCACGTCTTCGATTACGACGGGGGCATTGACGCAGGGATGGAGCCGCCCCCTGACGGGGATTACGTGCTGATGCTGCATGCCGAGGATGAAGAAGGGCAGCGCGTAACCCGCATCGGCTCCCTGGCCATTCGCAACAGCGGCCTGCCGTTGGGGGAGATTTACGCGCAGCCCACAGGCACGACCGTGTTCTACGATACCATGCCCTACGACCCGGCCTTTTACACCAGCGCCGAGGTTGTTGGCGAGCGGATTCCGATACCGGAAGGGGTGGAATCGATGATCAGCGCCGAGACCGTGCTACAGGGCGACATGCTGGTCTTTCGCCTCACGGTCAACAACTACGGCACCGTCGGCCTGCGCACCACCGGCCCGCCCCCCGGCACGGTCTATCACCAGGAGCAGCGCGCCAGCTCGCTCGGCTGGATCGACGAATCCGGCGCGTGGCGGGTGGGCCTGGACTGCGACACGGCCACCAGCGATTACCCCTGGCGCTGGGCGCTCGGCGACCTGGATGTGCTGGAGGCGGTTGAGGAGGGCGGCGAGACCTACTATTACCTGCCGCCCGGCGAGCAGGCCGTGGTGTGGGGCGCAGTCCGCCTGACAGACGTGGTGGAGCGCCGTAATCCCCAGCAATGTTGGGCTGGCCTTATCCACGAGGACGTTGAGATCCCCGACCGCCAGGGGCGCGTGGATGCCCGCTGGGTCGAGATCGTGCCCAGGCCGGAGGCGGCCCGGTGAGCGCGGTGTCGTTTGCCGGGTAGGGGCATTACCTGTACCATAAGCGTCAGCGCCTTTGGTAGATGCCTGGGAGGGCCTATGAAACGCCTTCCATTCCCGCTACTGTGGTCAGCCGCCTTGCTGGCCGTGGTTCTGGGCCTGCTGCTGGCCGCCTGTGGTGGCCCCGCTACCCCGACCCTGACTCCACTGCCGACCGCCACCCCGACCCCGCGCTCGACCCCCATCCCGCCGGTCCCGACAGCCATTCCGCTGGCGACAGAGGACAACCCGCTGGTGGTTTTGATGCTGCCGCAGGGGACCCGCCGCGCTGCCACAAACGCCGCCGATGAGCTGGAGGCGCTGATCCTGGAGCTTTCTGGCCTGGTTGTGGACGTGCAGGTGGTCAACAGTTACGGCGAGATCGTTGCCCAGCTTTGCGGGGCGGCCCCGGTGGTGGGGTGGGTGGATGGCGTGTCCTACGTCGTGGCGGAGGCGCAGGCTTGCGCCGACCCGGCGTTGCTCGTCCGGCGCAATGAACAGCGGGGCTTCCGGGTCGATATGCTGGCCTCTGCCGAGCTGGCGGAAGGCGATCTGGGCGACCTGGCGGGGGAGGACTTCTGCCGCGTGGACGCCGAGGACGTTGTGAGCTGGCTGGTCCCCAGCCTGATGCTGTACACGGCGGGTGTCAACCCCCTTTATGACCTTGGCGAGATCATCGACGTGGGCGATTATGACGCCGTCGTGGCCGGGATATACAACGGGGAGTGTCTGGCCGGGGCAGTGCCTCATGACTTCCTGGACGAGGGTCTCGGCGAGGCGCTCCAGGACCTTGAGGACCTGTCCGAGCGGGTTATCGTGCTGGATACGTCCCTGGAGTTCCCCTATGACATCCTGGTCTATCCTCAGACGGTGCCGCTCAATGTGCGGATTCCCCTGAGCGATGTCTTTGTGCAGATCGCGGTGGACGACGAGCGCGCCTCTGTGCTGGCGGCCATCCTGCAGCAGGATGAACTGGAGCGGGTGGATCGCGCGGACTTCAGCGCCTTCCGTAATTTTATGGAGCAGACGGGGCTGAACTACGCCGCGCTGGGAGAGTAGCGTGGAGCTGGCCGTCGTCATTGTGACGTGGAACACGCGCGATCTGGTGTTGGGTGCGCTGCGCTCGCTACAGGCGGATCTCTCTGCTCATGGCCCGCAGGCCGCGATCTGGGTCGTCGATAACGCCTCAACCGACGGCACAGTAGAAGCCATCCAGGCAGATTTTCCCCAGGCCCATGTCATCGCCAGCAACAAGAATCTGGGCTTTGCCGCCGGGAACAACCTGGCCCTGCGCGCCCTGGGCTTCGGCGACGGCGGGGCCGGGCCGGAGCGGCTGCCACAGGCCGTGTTTCTGTTGAATCCCGACACGGTGGTTCACATGGGCGCGACGCGAACGCTCTACGAGGCTCTCTTTGCCCGGTCTGGGGTTGGCCTGGTGGGCGCGCGCCTGTCCTATGCTGACGGCGCTTTTCAGCACAGCGCTTTCCGTTTCCCTGGCATCTGGCAGGCCGTGGTGGACCTGTTCCCCGTGCCGGGCCGTCTGTACGAGAGCGCCCTCAATGGGCGCTATCCGCGCCGCCTGTACGAGGCCGGGCTGCCCTTTCCCGTCGATCACACCCTGGGCGCGACGATGATGATTCGGGGCGAGGTCCTGCGGCAGGTGGGCCTCTTTGACGAGCGTTTTTTTATGTACTGCGAGGAAATCGACTTGAGCATGCGCATCCGCCGCGCCGGTTGGGACATACACTGCGTGCCGGGGGCGCACATCACGCACCTGGAGGGCAGGAGCACCTCCCAGGTGCGCCCGCAGAGCTTCCTGAATCTGTGGCGCAGCCGCTATCGGCTCTACGAGAAGCATTATTCCCCGCTAAAAGTGGCCCTGCTCCGCCAGATTGTGCGGCTGGGCATGCGGCGCAAGATCGCGCAGGCGCGGCGTGACGGGGCGCTCATCGCCGAAGAGCGGGCGGCCCTGGTCGCCGCCTACCAGGCCGTGGCTGCCTTATGACCTCCCTGGCCGTGATCATCCTGTGCCGCAACGAACTCGATCACCTTGGGCCGTGCATCGAGAGCGCGCGCTTTGCCGACGAGGTGCTGGTCTTTGTGGATGCGGGCAGCCCTGCTCTGGACGACGTGTGCCGCCTGGCCCAAAGCGCCGGGGCGCGGGTCTGCCAGAGGCGTTTTGACGACTTCGCCCACCATCGCAATGCAGCGCTGGATGCCGTCGATGCGGACTGGGTGCTGTTCCTGGACGTGGACGAGCGCGTGCCCCCCGATCTGGCGGATGAGATTCGCCGGGTCATCCGGTCGCCCCAGGCGGTGGGGTATGGCATTCCGCGTCACAACTACATTTTCGGGCGGCTGACCCGCCATGCGGGCTGGTATCCCGACCATCAGACGCGCCTGCTGCGCCGGGGGCGTGCCCGTTACGATCCAGAGCGTCCGGTGCACGAGGTGGTGCTCTTGGAGGGGGAAAAAGGCTATCTGAAGCACCCCTTGATCCACTACAACTATCGGGACCTGGCGCATTTTGTGGAAAAGCAGAGGCACTACGCCCGGCTTGATGCCGATATCCTCTATGAGCAGGGGGTGCGCCCACAGCTCCGGCACTTTGTGCTACAGCCCTTGCGGCAGTTCCGCTGGCGTTTTTTCACGTTGCAGGGCTACCGGGATGGATGGCACGGTTTGCGCCTGAGCCTGTTGATGGCCTGGTATGAGTGGCTCAAATACCGCGCGCTGGCGGCGCGCTGGCGCTCAGCCTGAGCGCTTTCGCCGCCCCTCGATGATCTCCACCAGGGCATATAGCCCCCCTGCCACCACGCTGTGCCCACCCAACAGGATGGGTATGGGCGCTGCGGCGGCAGCGGCAGTAAATTCTTGCAGCCACGGGTCTTCGATCTGGTCGATCAGGTAAAGGTCGGAGGCAAAGCGGTCGGCGGCGGTAGGCCAACGGCCCAGGGCGGCCATCAGCGGACGGCTGTCAATGATGGCCGCGTCCGTCATCTGCGAGAGCATCTGGAAGAAAGCATGCGCCCCCCGTGCTCGCAGCATTTCCCCGATCATTGAGCGAACCTCGCCCCGCTGCAGGCGACCGCTGGCGGTCATGCCCCGCTCCTCGGCGAATACGCGCACCCAACAGGAGGTGGCTTTGTTGAGGGCCTGCCAGGCCAGCGGCGACACCCGCCCTATCAGGGTCACGTTGGCCTCAGGCTGGCTGGCCACCGAGACGACTTCCTGCACCGGGATCGCATGCAGACGCCTGTCCTGGACCACGGTTGCCAGGCGGGGCTTAAGGCCAGGATGGTGGGCCACCAGGGCCAGATCGGTGGGTGTGTCCAGGTCCAGCCCGGCGGCGGGGCGGATCTTGGCGATGGCACGTACCTCGTACTCCCCGCTGTCGTTCAGCAGCCAGGCCAGGCTGTTATCGCGCTCTGTGCTCTGGATGACGGCCAGCGCGTCCAGCGGATGGGTCAGTGCCAGCCAATCGCTGGAGTGCAGGTTGTTGGTGAGGGCGATATGGGAGGGAATCTTGCTACTTGCAGCGCAGTACTCTGCGCGGTGGAGCATCCCGGCGATCATGTTGACCAGGGAGCCATCGATGAGCGGCGTACTCCCGCCGCCGAAGTACATGGTGGCAGACAGGTGATAGTCGCTGATCAGGCCGCTCAGCCGCTGCCCGAAGTGAAAAGGCTGGCCCGGCCTGTCCTGGTCGCAAATCACGTCCAGCTCTGGAGGAACCCATGCCGTGGTCGGCGCTGCAACGATGATGGGAGCGATGCCCTGGTCCAGCAGGGTATGGACGAAATCCAGCGCGCAGGCCCGTTGCGCTTGCAGGACCAGTTGCTCCTGCGGGCTATCGCCCCCATTGCCGACCATGATTACGGCACTGATCGATTGCTGATACACGGCGGCTCCTTTTCGGTTATCGGCTTGCCGGGGGCTGAGGACAAAGCCCCCGGCCCGTTATTGACGGCTCGCCCCGGCCTGCTCAGGCGGTTTCTGGCTGCAGGATGCCATAGTTGCCGTCTTCGCGCAGGTAAGCCACGCAGAGAGTCTGTGTGTTGGCGTTGAGGAAAAGGAAGAAATCGTGGCCCAGCAGTTCCATCTGCTCAATGGCCTCTTCCTCGGTCATCGGCCTCACCTGGATGATCTTGCGGCGGACGATCTCTGTCTTAGGCTCCTCTTCGTCGGCGCTCTCTTCGCCGGGGACCGGCTCAGCGGCGGCCAGGGCCGGTTCAAGCTCCGCAAAGCGCTCTCCCCCGCGACGCCGACGCTTGCCCTTGTAGCTGCGGATGCGCCGGTACATCTTGTCGAGCGCCAGGTCGACGGCGGCGGCCATATCGTTCTGGCTTTTGTCCTCGGCGCGCAGGATGGTTCCCCGCCGGTCACGCACCGTCAACTGGGCGATGGCGCGGTGGCCTCCTTGCTTTTGGCGCTGGGTGGCCAGGTCGACTCTTGTCTCGATGATGTCGGGCAGATAGCGGTCCAGTTTGTTCACCTTTTTCAGGATGTAGTCACGCAGGTTTGTGGTGAGGTTGACGTTTTTGGCCTGAATCTGGACCTCCATAACTGGCTCCTTTCGGGTCGAAAACCGCACGGCGAATACGAGGTTGAGAGCGGGGACGTGCTTAAGCGCTGGCGATGGCCTGTCCCACCACCATGGCACGAACGGTGCTGGCCCCGGCGGCCAGCAGCGTGGTCGCGCACTCGCGTATGGTCGCCCCTGTGGTATACACGTCGTCGATGAGGATGACCTCACTCCCCTGGAGCTCGGTGGCGTTGATGACGGTGAATGCGCCCTTCACGTTTTCCTGCCTCTCCTGGTAGTTCAGGCCGACCTGGCTGGGGGTCGCCCGTGCGCGCAGGATCAGGTCGCTCCTGTGGGGCCAGCCAAGCTGCCCGGCGATCACGCCGCCCAGTAACGCCGACTGGTTGTAGCCGCGCTGGCGCAGGCGGTTCTCATGCAGGGGGACGGCGACAATCAGGCTGCGGGGCCAGGCTGCCTGGCGGATGCGGCTCGCCATCAGCGCCCCCAGCGGGTGGGCCAAGTCGGTTATATGGTCGTACTTCAGGGCATGGATGGCCTGTTGCAGCGTGCCGCCGAACTGGCCCACGGCGCACAGCGCGACCAGGGGGGCCATCCGGTGGTGCTCAATGGCGGTTGGGGCGGGGGTAAACCCGGCGATGCATTGGGGGCACAACAGCACCCCGACCCGCCCGCAACCTATGCAAACCGGCGGGAAGACCAGGTCAAGGGCAGGGGTGAGGATATAGCGTTTCAGGAGCGCCCACCCTGTGCGCATGGGCGACGCTCCCTGGTCCGCGTATGCTGCTGTGCTTGACGGGTGCACAAACAATCCAGTTTTTAGAACCGGCCCGCAATACCGCTCTCCATCAGAATGATGATAGACGGGCCGAGCAGAACGATCCAGATGGAGGGGAAGATCAGCAGGACCATCGGGATGATCATCTTGACGGGAGCCTGCTGGGCCTTTTCCTGGGCGCGCTGGCGGCGCTTGACCCGCATCTGGTCAGACTGGACGCGGAGGATTTTGGCCATGCTCACGCCAAGCTGGTCCGCCTGGATAATGGCCGCGACAAACGTCGTCAGGTCGGGGACATCCATACGGTTGGCCATATCGCGCATGGCCTCCCGGCGCAGTTTGCCAAGCCCTATCTCTTGCAGCACGCGCCCGAAGGCGATAGCCAGCTCGTTGTCCCACTTTTCGTAGACTTTGCCCATGGCTGCGTCGAAGCCAAGCCCGGCCTCCACGCAGATGGTGAGCAGGTCCAGCGCATCCGGCAATGCTCTGACCACGTTCTCCTGCCGTCGGCTGATCTGGCCTTTGAGCCACAAGGCGGGCATAAAATACCCCAGGGCGGCCCCGCCCAAGACGTACAGGATGCCGTTTTGAGTCCTATTCAGCACTACAAAGAGCAGAAAGGCCAGCACGGTAAGCAGCACAGTAGCACCGATGCGCAGCCCCAGAAAGGTGGCAGCATCCATGTTGTTGGGGTTGCCTGCCAGTTCAAGCTGCCGTCGTGTTTCTTCCAGTTGTCTTTCTGGCGTGAGGCGGGTGATCAGCTCGGCCAGCTTTCGGAAAACCGGTCGGAGCACACGGTCCTGGAAGGGTAGCGAAAGCTCGATCTCCTCCAGCGATTGAGGGAGGTCCCGGTCCCCGTACTCGGCCAGGCGCGCCTGGAGGGGGTCGCGTTCGCTGTCCCGCATGCCGTAGTAGATCAGCCCCACGAGCACCAGCAGGGCAAAGACAACCAGGATGATGACTCCCATTTGTTGGTCTCCTGCGCGCTACTGTATTTCTTTCAGTATTTGATATCCACGATTCGCTGGATGATCGCAGTGCCCGTCCCGATGAGTCCCAGGGCGATGCCGATCATCGGCCACCCGCACATCCGGTTCTCGAACAGGCCACCCATGTAATCCTTGTTGATGGTCATCAGGAACAGGGCCAGGGCAATCGGCAGCCCGCTGATCAGCCAGCCTGTGTAACGCCCCTGCGCGGTCAGGACTCGAATCTCACCCTTGAGCTTGATGCGCTCCCGGATCGTGTGGCCGATCACGTCCAGAATCTCGGCCAGGTTACCGCCGACCTCGCGCTGGATGTTGACGGCGGTGACGATCAGGTCCAGGTCGTCGCTATCCAGGCGTTCGAGCATGTGCTCCAGCGCGTCTTCCATTGAGATGCCCAACTGGACTTCGCGCACCACGCGGCGGAATTCCGTGGCAGTGGGTTCGGGGGCCTCGCTGGCAATCGCTTCCATCGCCTGAAGCACGCTGTAGCCTGAGCGGAGCGAGTTGACCCAGAGGCCAATCGTGTCGGGGAGCTGGTTCTCGAAGTTGCGCAGCCGCTGGTTCTGCTTGCGGTTGACGTAGATGCGCGGCGCAAAGAACCCCACCACTGCGGCCACGACACCCAGGATGACGCTGTCGAAGAGGATAAACGTGGCGACCAGGAAGAAAGCCACCACGCTGATGACGTGCAGCGCGGCATACTCGGCCACGGTGAGCTTGAGATCGGCTTTGGCCAGCGCGGTGCGCCATTTCTGGCCAAATTCGCGCTGGATCAGCAGGTTATCCAGGGTCTTGGTGAGCTGGCTGGGTTCTTGTTTCTTGGGTTCCGTCTCTGGGATGTCGACATAGGTCTCGAACTCGGTGTAGCGTCCCAGGCGCTCTTCGATGACATCCCTGTTTTCAGAGCGTATGCTGATGACGCCCAAGATCAGGATAATGAGCGCGATGAACCCGGCCACGCCTGCAATGATAAGCTCGTTTCCTCCACCCATCGTTCGGCTTCCTCAGACTCAGGTTCTTACTTTAACCCCGTAGATGCCTCATCGAGCGTTCTGGTAGGCGGTGTTATTGGTGTTGAACTGCTCATATTATAGCATAATCCGCCGCCTGCTGTTGTGACGGGCGGATGCTGTCGTGCGGGGCGGGCTGATGGCCGTGAGGCCGGAGTCTGGCGTCCCGGCCTCACAGTGGCTAGTAGCGCTGGCCGATGCCGAAGATCGAGGGCGGCAGGTGAATGCCGGCGGCCTCGATCTTGTCCATGAATTTGGGCCGCAGCCCCGTTGCCCGGATACGCCCGATCACTTTCCCCGCTTCGATGCCTGTTTGCTCGAATTCAAAGATGTCGGAGAGCACGATGGTATCGCCCTCCATGCCCTGGACATCGCTAATCCTGACGATCTTGCGGGAGCCATCGCGCAGGCGTTCCTGGTGGCAGATGAGGTCGATGGCTGAGGCCACCTGCTCGCGGATGGCCCGCACGGGCAGGTCCATGCCGGCCATCAGGCACATCACTTCCAGGCGGGCCAATGTATCGCGCGGGCTGTTGGAGTGCGCGGTTGTCATGGAGCCGTCGTGGCCGGTATTCATGGCCTGGAGCATGTCCAGCGCCTCACCGGCGCGACACTCTCCCACGATGATGCGGTCGGGCCGCATACGCAGGCTGTTCACGACCAGGTCCCGGATGGTGACTTCCCCTTTGCCTTCGATGTTGGGGGGGCGGCTTTCCAGCGTGACCACGTGCTCCTGGCGCAGTTGCAGCTCCGCCGCGTTTTCGATGGTGATGATGCGCTCATCGCCGGGGATGAAGCCGGAGAGCACGTTGAGCAGTGTGGTCTTGCCGGAGCCAGTGCCGCCGCTGACGACGATGTTCAGCTTGGCCATGACACAGGCCCGCATGAACTCGATGATCTCCGGCGTCACCGAGCCGAAGCGGATCAGGTCGTCGACCGTCAGGGGTTGCTTGGAGAACTTGCGGATGGTGATCGTCGGGCCGACCAGGGAGAGCGGGCGGATGATGACGTTCACGCGGGAGCCATCCGGCAGGCGGGCGTCCACGTAGGGGCTGCTTTCGTCCACACGCCGCCCCAGCGGGGCAACGATGCGGTCGATGATGCGCAGCACATGGTCCTCGTTCTCAAAGGAGACGTTGACCCTGCTGATGATGCCCTTCCGCTCGATGTAGATGTTCTTAGGCCCGTTGACCATGATCTCGGTGATGGTTTCGTCGGCCAGCAGGGGTTCCAGCGGGCCAAGCCCCAGGATTTCCGCCACGATCTGCTCAAAAAGTCGCTGGCGCTCTGCGCGGCTGAGCACGATGTTTTCCTCAGCCAGAATGGTGGTATAGAGTTCCTCCATCGTGGCCCGGATTTCTGCGTGGCGGGACATGTCCATGGAAGGGTCCAGTTCAGCCAGGAGCTTGGTCTGCACGCGGCTTTTGATGTCCATGTAGCTTTCGCGTGCTGCTGCGGCCTGGGTGGGCGCGGCGCGCTGGCGCACGCGCATTTGCGCCAGTTTGGATTGCTCGTCCTGCTTCTCGTCAGCGCCAGCGTCCGCTGGCTTATCCGAAGAAGCACCCTGGCTGCCCTTTTCTATCCGTCGTAGCAATGACACGGTCCTTATCCTCCCAACTTCACTATCCGGCTGGTTTCATCAGTGACGGCGGAACCAACTGATACCACCTTGCTCTGGCGCCTGTTGCTTTTCTGCCACTTCTTCATCCTCACCGGCCAGGATGCGCCGCACGTTTTCTGCCAGGTCAAGCAGTTGCTTGATCGGCTGCCGGTTGCGGTCCTTGGTGATGGCGATGACGGGGACACCCCGGTTCACAGCATGGAGCACGATGCGCTCCTCTGCCGGGATTTCTGCCAGCGCCTTCATTCTCAGGTTTTTCTCGATCAGCTCCGTGGCGATGGTCACGCGACCGCCGCGCCCCCTGTCGTCCATCACGCGGTTGATCACCAGCAGAGTCTTGTCCGGTGGGTATCCTGTTTCGTCGAACAGGTTGAGCAAGGCGCGCACGTTCCGCACCCCCGACAGGGTAGGGGTGCACACCACCATGATCTTGTGTGCGATATCGAAGAGGCCAGCATTGACCGCGTCGATGTGTGAGCTGGTGTCCACGATGATGAAGTCATAGGCGTGGGCTATCTTCTCCACCACTTCCCCGACCGATTCGGGCTTGATGGGGTTGGTGAAGCTTGCCGGGTCAGGCTCCGGGGCAAGCAACACGCGCAGGCCGCTATCATGGGTGACCAGCACGTTCTCCACCAGCTCCATATCGAGGTCTTCGACGCTCTCACACAAGTCGGCCAGTGTGGTGGGGGCCTTCAGGTTAAGGAACACTCCCACGTCCCCAAACTGGACGTCGGCATCGACCAGGAGCACTTTTGTGCCCTCCCGCATCAGGCCAGCGGCCAGGTTGGTGGCGATGGTGGTGCATCCTGATCCCCCTTTCGGGCTGTAGATCACGAGTATCTGGCCCAGGCGTCGCTCGGCGACTGGCATGCCCCCCGGCAGGGGGCCGGGTCTGGGGGGGGCCGAGACCGGGATGACCGGCATCATGGCCTGCTTGCGTTCGTGCACCTTGCGCAGGGTGCTATAGAGGTCATCGCCGGATACCGGTTTGGTCAGGAAATCGCTGGCCCCGGCCAGCATGGCCCGCCGCAGGTAGTCGGCCTCGCTCTGGACCGACATCATCACCACTGCCGCCGTCGGCACGGCAGTGGCGATCTGCTCGGTAGCCTGGATGCCGTCCATATCCGGCATGTTGATGTCCATCAGGATGATGTTGGGCTGGGTTTCCTTGGCCAGTTGCAGGCCTTCGCGCCCGGTTCCGGCGGTCCCTACCACCTCGATGTCAGGCTCGAACATCAGCAGCTTCTTGATCTGTTCCCGGGTCTCCGGAATGTCATCCACCACCAGCACGCGAATCTTTTTTTCAGGCCCACTACCGCTCATAAGGGACTTCCTGCTCTACCATCAGCGATGTCTGTCTGGCTAGGCGACCTGTAGCGATTGTGCTCAGTTGCCGCTTGCTGGGCGAAGCTCGATCTCTTCATAGGCGATGAGCTGGCGGATACGACGTAACGCCGGTTCCAGGGCGTAGGGCAGGGCGTCTGGCGCACTGATGTTGAAGTTGCTCATCACGTATTGCAGGGTGACAGGCTGTGTGGGGACCTGAGAGATGTCGGTTGCCGACCGCAGGGCCAGTGTGATCGGGATGCGCGCATCAACGGCCCATACCAGGACGACGGCGTCCTGCGGCGTGACGGCCAGGGTGATGATGTCCGGTGGCGGCTTGGGGGTGGGCGCTGCTGGTGGCCGCTCGGCGTCACCACCTGCCGGTCCCTCCGCCGGGGTGGGGCTGGGCCGTGGGGTGGGTGTGGCCCCGATGTAAGGGCCTTCCGTGGGGAAGTCACCGACGCGCAGCACCCAGGCGCTCTGGACGGTCCGTTGGGTCACCAGGCGGGGGCGCTGGGTCTCGGAAGGGCCAACGATGACCGGCGACCCTCCCAGGCCCACATCCAGGCGACCCTCAATGGCCTGTTGGGGCACAATGTCGCCGCCTTCGCCGATGCTGACCAGGGTGATGTTGTTGGGCAGGATGGACTGGAACTCCTCGTCGACATCCACGAACAGCATGGACATGATGACATCGACGTAGTCGCCTTCACGGATGGCATAGGCCACGCCGGTGATGCGGTCCATCGGTATCGAAACGGCCACCAGCCCGGAAGGCATGACGGCGGCAGCGTCGGAGCCGACATCGGCGATGTCTCGCAGGCTGTCCACCAGTTGTGTGGAGAGCACGGGCGATTCACGGGGGATGTCGGTGCGGGCGATCTTGCCGATTACATCATCCAGGTCTTGCAGCGCATTGAAGGGGGCGGCTTCTGCGGGCCAGCGACGCAGTTCCACGGCGTTCTCCGCCGGGATACGGATGCCACGTGGCAGGTCCTGGACGGCGATGACAATTTCGACAAAGGGAATGGGAGTCGCCGTGGGGATCACTTCCACCGGCTGGCGGGTGGGTTCTGTCGCGGGCCTGCCAGGCACGCCGAGGGGGGATTGGGGCAGCAACACCACTGCGGCGATCACGCCCAGCAGGATGATCAGACCGACCAATATGAGTAAGCGGCCACGTCGCATATAAGCCTCCACGCGTCCTGTTAGATACTGAACTCAGTGTAATCACTTAGGATAAAAAGTCAAACGGGCACAAGGTCCTATAAACGGCTTGGCGGCGCTTGGGCCGCCCTTATACCGCTCTTATAACTGACTTATAACCCTGGATCAAACTTTCTGTGTCACCGCGCCAGCGCCGGTGGCTTACCTGCCGGGATACGGGCGGTGATCCGCGCCCCCTGTCCTTCTTCGCTTTGCACTTCCAGAGCGCCACCCACCAGTTCCAGGCGCTCCCGCAGTGTCTTCAGGCTCAGCGCCTTGTTGTTGCTGCCCGGCCCATCCTCATCATGGCTGGCCAGCACGGTCTCCGGGTTGAAGCCCTGGCCGTTATCCTCAACAACACAGGAGATCGCGTCCGGACCCATATCCAGAGTGACGATCACCTGGCTGGCCTTGGCGTGGTCACGCGCATTGCCCAGCAGTTCCTGGATGGTGCGGAACATGATCACTTCGCGGTGCAGCTCCAACCGGCGCTCGTCGCCCAGAATGTAGAGGCTGGTGTCAATGCTGGTCTTCTTCTCGAATTCTTCCACGTAACGCCGGATAGTGGGGATAAGGCCCAGGTCGTCGAGCATCATGGGCCGCAGGTCGAAGATAAAGTCGCGGATCTTCTGGAAGGTGGCGCTGGCCACGGTTTTGAGGTTGTTCAGCTCCTCCGCCGCGCGGTCCGGATTCCGGTCAAACAGGCGCTGGCAGATCTCGGCCTGCAAGATGAAGTTGGTGAGTGACTGTGCGGGGCCGTCATGCATCTGGCGCGCCAGGCGCTGGCGCTCACTTTCCTGCGCCTCGATGATCCGGATGATGGTGGCGGTGGCGGGCGCCATCTCTGTCGTAGCTGTGGGGCTGCTGGCCGTGAAGGCGCCGGGAGACAGGCCCTCGATCTGGGTGAGGGCCTGGGACAGAATGTCCGCCATATGCTGGAGCTGCTTCTGGTCCCCTTGCAGCTTTTCCAGGTTGCCGCGCATGGTGAGCAGGCGGTTCCGCGTGTCCATGGCCTCGTTGTAGGCCACACGGATGTCCTGGCGCGGCACGCTGTCGAAGTTCGACTCGATCTGGAGCAGGCGGTTGGTCACCAGGGCGTTCCTCTGTTGCAGGCGCTCCACTTCCATGTGGGTCTGTTCTACCAGCGCCTGCAATTCGCGGAGCTGTGTTTGCGCCTGTTCATATTCCTGGTGCAGCAGATCCAGCAACGCATCGCGCGGGTTGGTTGATCTCTGTGTCATTTCGCTCATGGCTGTGCTTTCGTCATAAGTAGTCTTTGGTTTGCTGCGCAGGTGTCAGTCATCGGATTGCGAGAATGTGTCCTGCATGCGAACCCATCCTCTGCGCAGCGCGTAGACTGCCGCTTGCGTCCGATCTTCGACATCCAGCTTCTTGAGGATGGAGGTCATGTGATTTTTGACGGTCTGGTGGCTGATGCCCAGCTCCAGCGCGATCTGCTTGTTGCTCATGCCGCGTGTGACAAACTGGAGAATCTCCATCTCGCGCGGGCTTAAGGGGACGAAGTGCTCGCTGGGGTCCACCATATAAGGGCCGGTGGCCGCCTCAACGCCGGCGTTGAGCCAGGCTTGCAAGCCCGCCTCATCGAAGACCTGGTCCCCGACCACGTAGTAGCCGCGCACGATCTGGCGGACGACCTCGACCAGCTTCCAGGGTTCCACGTCTTTCGGGTAGTAGGCGGAGGCTCCCGCCCGCATGGCGTGGAGCACCTGTTCCTGGTCGTGGTAGGCGGTCAGCGTGACCACGGAGATGCCGGTGCGGTCGGCCTTGAGCTGGCGCGTGACCTGAAGGCCGTTCATGGAGGGCAGGTTGATGTCGATCACAACCACATTGGGCTGCAATTCACGGGCCAGCGCCAGGGCCTTTTCGCCGTCGTCCTCTTCTCCGACGACCTCCATATCATCTTCCAGCGAAAAGACTTTGGTCAAGCCTTCCCGGAAAAAAGGATGGTCATCGACAATCAACACCTTGATTTTATCCGAGGAACCTGCCTGTTTTTGCTGTGCCATTGGGAGGCCCCCTCAAATCATGGAGGTTAACGTGTGTCGAGCGGTGTTACCCTCCACACGCGATGCAGTATACCATAAACTTTGAAGACGGGGCTTGTCATCTTTGGCGTTGGGATGTCAGTGCCTGCCTGGGTCAGCGGCTAGGTCTGTTGATGGTGACCCGTTTGAGGCCCTGGGTAAAGCGGGTTCACCCCTGTGCAAGGTTTCTATTGGGTCTGTCGCGCCTGTGACGATGAGGTGGCCTCGCTAATTACCACCCGCGCAGGGATTACTCCTTGCGCTTGCCCCCATCACACTCCTTAAGAGTTCTGCCGTGCAACCCTGAACTCTGTATCTGTCCGGATTATACCACAGCTATTAGGCGCGGTGTTCCAGTGAGCAGTCCGCCCTCAGAATACAGTGGCCTTCAGGGTGAACATGCATCGGCGGGCGTGAGAGGCCTACCCTTGAAGCGGCGGGCAAACACGGGTTGCTCGTGTGCTTCGGCCCTGCCAGGGGGATAAGGGTGGGTTTTGCTCAAGGCGAGCGTTTTCACTTGCCGTTGCGTGTCCGTATACGCACGAACGTGTAGAGCGGCAGCACGATGGATTGGGCGGTGTCCAGGATGGCGTTTTGTGCGCGCCTGGCCAGGTAGCGGGCACGCCCCAGGGAAAACAGGCTGTGAGCCGGGCTGATCTCCCCCACGCCCATCTGAACCACGGCAGAGGCCCAGGTCAGCCCCGCCCCAAAGGCGATCAGGGCGATTTTGTCACCCGGCTTCAGGCGACCCTCTTCGATGGCCTCCACCAGAGCCAGGGGGACCGAGGCCGTCGAGGTGTTCCCGTATTTGTGGATGTTGATGTAGAACTTGTCCAGGGGCTGGCGCAGCATGCGAGCGCCCAGCTCGATCAGGCGAGCATTGGCCTGGTGAGGGATGTAGAGATCGATGTCGTCGGGGGTCAGGCCCGCCTGGTAGATGACGCGCTTGAGGGACCTGGCGAACACCCGCACCGCAAAGCGCAGCACACCCTGGCCGTTCATCTTGATGTAGCATTCCCGGTTCTTGACAATGCTTTCCACATTATCGGCCAGGGGTTTGACCGTGCCCGCTGCCGGGACGTAGAGGTACTCAGCGCCGGAGCCGTCTGAGCCTAACTCAAAGGAGAGCACGCCGCTGGGTTCTTCGCTGGGCTGCAAGACGACGGCTGCTGCGGCATCGCCAAAGAGCACACAGGTTGTGCGGTCCTGCCAGTCCACTGCGTGGGAGATGATCTCAACCCCCACCACCAGGATATTGCTGTACATGCCTGTCTGGATGAACTGGCTGGCCGTCACCAGGGCATAGACCCAGCCTGAGCAGCCGTTGACGAGGGTGAAGGCCCCACACGTAGCGCCAAGCCTGTGCTGGACGATGTTGGCAACGCCGGGCAGCATATAGTCCGGCGAGTTAGTGGCCACGATGATCAGGTCGAGGTCCTGTGGGGTGAGGCCGGCCTTGTCCAGGGCTTGCAGGCTGGCGGCGACGGCCATCGAGGAGGTGGTCTCGTGTTCCCCGCGAATGCGTCGCTCCTTGATCCCGGTGTGGCTGGTGATCCATTCGTCGCTGGTATCGACCATCTGGGCCAGGTCGTGGTTGGTGAGGACCCTGGCCGGGACGTATTTTCCCCATCCGGTGATGCGCGCGTAACGGATCATACAGGCTCCTGTGCTGTAGTAGGGCAAGGCAATGTATAAAGAGGACGATGCGGCTGCAACTGACGGTCAGGATACCTGAGCGACGGCTTCGTTGGGTGTCTCGCTGCGCTGAAGCGCGTGGATCAGTTGCAGTAGCGAGTGACCTGTAAGCAACAACACGCCGGCAGTCAGCGTTATCCCCCCGATCCCGGCAGCGACCTTCATGCGGGGCGACATCGTCCGCACACGGCTTCTCCAGTCTAGCCGGCGCGGACTGCTGCCCACCAGGTCCTTGAACAGGCTGTCCACAAAAGTAGCGGAAGGGGAGACTTCAACCAGCGTGTTATGAAGCTGATCGGTCAGCGTGACCAGATCAGCGACCTGATGATAGGAGAGGCGATACCGGTCCAACAGCGTATCCAGGGGGGCCACGCCGTCGATGTAGTCGGCAAGCAGGCTGGCGATACGCATGTCCTCGCTGTTAGACAAAGCTGTCATGGCATTCCCCGTGTTCTTCCCGCTTAATCCAGTTCGTCATAGCGCGATGCCTTTTCGGCTGTCCTTTGGGGGCCAGGCCGGGCCAGTTCTTCCCGGAGCGCCAGCAGGGTTCTGTGGTATAAGGATTTCACGGCCCCTTCTGTACGGTTCATGATCGCGCCGATTTCCGCGTTCGAGAGGCGGTCCACGTATTTGAGGATCAGCAGTTGCTGGCGGTCTTCCGGCAGCCGCCGGATGGCTTCCAGCAGGGCCTCTCGTTCCTGGTTCTCCTCGACCATGTGCTCTGGCGCTTCGCTGCGCAGTTCGTTGCCAATATACTCCTCCAGCGAGATAATCTGGCGGCGGCTACGGTCCCGGTGCCAGTTGGCGACCAGGTTGTGTGCGATGCGGTAGAGCCAGGCCGAAAAAGGAACCCCGCGTTCGGTGTAGGTGTCAATGTGGGCCAGGGCGCGGTAGAAAACGCGCGCGGTCAGGTCTTCGGCGTCGTGGGTGTTGTTGGTGCGGTAGTAGATGTAGTTGTAGATTTTCTTGACATACCGCCGGTACAACTCTCCGAACGCCTCGGCATCATCTCGTGCCCAGCTAACCAGTTGAATATCGTCCGCCTGCCCGTAATCTCTAGGAGTGGGCATTGTCATGGTTACAAACACCTTTTAAGCGTAAAGGTTGCGGTCGTGTGGAAGCGCATGGCAGGATGGCCGGTGGAGAGCGTGGCCGTCAGTATACCGTGCCGGATGACCGATAGCCAGCGGGTATATAATAGTTAAACATGGTCTGTATCCGCTTAAGGAGCTTCTCCGGAATGAAACGACGGCTTATGCTGGTTCTTACCCTGGCGCTCGTGGCGGGCCTGGGTGCTGGCCCCCCCGCGTCGGCCCAGGATGCGTTGCGCCTGGCCTCACTGCGGGTCGGGTTGTGGCCGGAGTATGACCAGCCGGCGCTGCTGGTCATCTACTGGGGGGTGCTACCGGAGGCCACCGCCTTTCCGGCCACCGTCAGCCTCCGTATGCCGGCGCGGATCGTTGCGCCCCACGTGGTGGCTGCTCAACCGGAGCCTGGCGCCCCCCTCGACGAAGTGGACTTCCAGTCCACGGAAACAGGGGAATGGCGTGTCATCACCTTTCAGACCTTTGGCCCCAATTTTCAATTCGAGTACTACGATTCGCTGCAAATGGAAGGAGTCACCCGCTCGGCGTCCTATACCTGGCCGGGCGACTACGCTGTGGACCAGTTCTTCGTGGAGCTGCAGCATCCGCCGCATGCAGAGGAGCTGACCACAGACCCGTCGCTGCCCACGTCGCAGGTGCAGCCCAGTGATGGGCTGCTTTACCATGGCGGCGAGTTTGGCTCGCTGGCAGCGGGCGAGACGTTCACCCTTCAGTTCCGTTACACCCGCAGCGACAACTCCCTGACCGTTGATCTGTTGAATGCCCTGCAACAACAGAGTCCCACAGCGGACCCCTTTACCGGCGCGCAGGCGGGGACGCCGGCTGAGGGAGTGGACATCCTGCTGCTGGCGCTGGTGGCGGTGGGGTCGTTCCTGCTTGGCGCGGCTGCCATGCGCATTGCCATCAACATACAGGCGAGCCGCAGCCGTCGGTGAGCTGTCCTTTTCTTGTAAGGGGCTAATTCTCGGCCTCCGGTTGCGTGGTGCCAGTTGTCACCCATAGCGTCTCGCCGTCGGTGGCAAAGCGCACCTCGCCCTGCGTGTCCGTGCGGTAGAGCGGAATCCCATCCAGGCGCTCAATGACCTCCAGCGCGGGGTTCCTGGACCTGTTGGCCGGATCGACCTGCACGACGGCCACCTGGGGCGAGACTGCTGCCAGGAAATCCTGGCTGGATACCCGGTTGGAGCCGTGGGCGGGCAGTTGCAGGACGGTTCCGTGCAGCCAGCGTCCACTTTCCAGCAAGGCGCGCTCCGCTTCGGCGTCCAGGACCGGCGTGAGCAGGAACGAGGCCCGCCCATAGCTCAGCCGTAGCACAATGCCCTCCGTGTTGGGTTCGCTGTCCGGCTCTGGTGGGGCTTGTGGATGCAGCACCTCCAGACGCACGCCGTCTGTGGTCTCAACCGTGTATCCGGCGAGGACAGGCAGCACGGGTATGGCCCGGTCGCTGAGCATCCGCTCCAGCGCCAGGTAATTCTCGCTTTCGGCGCGCTGGCCGTTGATCAACACCTGCCCGATGGCGTAGCGCTCCAGCACGGCGGGCACGGCAGCGATCTGGGCGTCTTTGGGCTGGGTCAGGATGAGCAGCTCGATCTCCCGGTCCCAAAAGGGCAGGTGGTCGCCCAGGGCGGTGAGCAGGCGCGTGGGGTAGCGTCCCCCGTCGACGAGGATGTGTATCCCCTCCGGGGTCTGGACGAGGACGGTGTTGCTGTCTCCCAGGTCCGGGAAGTTGACATGCAGCAGGCCGTCCGGCAGGTCCAGGGCAGCCAGCCACAGGATCGCCGCCGTCACCGACCCGGCCCCAAGTATCCCCAGGGTGGTCCGCTGGCCCCTGAGGAAGGGGCCAAGCTGGCCCAGCCACTCAGGGCGGGTTCCTCGCAGGATGGCCCACAACAGAATGCCCACAAAGAACAGCGCCACCAGGCCCTCCTCCACATGCAGGGGGAGCGCAGCGCCGGGCAGGCGGGCGAAAAAGCGCACCACCTCCACCGTCCAGGTGAGGAAAAGCCAGCTTGCCCAGTACAGCGGCTGCGCCAGCGGCAAAAGCGCCAGCCCCACCAGTGTTGCCAGCCCTCCCAGGATCAGCAGGGGGGCCTGTACAGGCAGGATGAGGAAGTTGACCGCAAACGAGGCCAGGGAGAAGCGCCCAAAGTAGAGCACGATGAGGGGCAGGGTGGTGACCTGGGCGGCCAGCGTCACGATCAACGGCTCGTTCAACACGCGCACGATCTGCTCGGCCCGCTCATTGGAGAACAACGGCGCGATCAGCCGCCGGAATCCATCTTCGAGCGGCCTCGCGAACAGCGCCAGCCCCATTACGGCAGCAAAGCTGAGCTGAAAGCCCACGTCCCACAGCACGAAGGGATCGATCAGGCTCATGACCAGGGCGGCAAAGGCCAGCGAAGCGGGCACATACGTGCGCCGGTGGAACAGGGGCGCGCTGATCAGCAGGATGCTCATGATGGCAGCCCGCACCACCGCCGGGTCCGCGCCGACGAATAGCGTGTAAGCGCCAATGACCAGGGCGCTGGCGCTGGCCGTCAGCGCCCGCCTGGCGGGCCAGATCAGCGCCAGCGCCCTGCTCAGGAAGCCCGCAATCAGGGCCATATTGAAGCCGGAGATGGCGATGACGTGCGATGCGCCGGTGGCGTTGAAGTCCTCGCGCACGTCGGCGGAAATGCCGCTCTCCTGGCCCAGCAGGATGCCGATCAGCAGGGAGGCCTGGGGTTCGGGGAGTGCCCTGGCGATCAGGGCCTGCGCCTGGCGCTTGAGCGTGAGCAGGGCTTGCGTGAAGCCGTCCCCATGGCCCCGGCTGAGCACCTCGACCCTGGCGTTGGGGATCAGCGTGTAGATTCCCTGCCGGGCCAGATAATCCCGGTACGAGAAGGTATCCAATTCCGGCGGGGTCAGCGGCGCTCCCGCCACGCGAACTCTGTCGCCATAAGCATAGTCGCCGTAGCGCGGGGCCTGGGCCAGGGCGATGCCCTGCACCGGCGCGGACTCCTCAAAATGCCGGGCTGTATCCACCGCCAGGCGCAGGTTGACATGGCGGTCGCGCACGTCAGGCTCGGCGATGACAACCCCTTCAAAGGTGCGCCAACCCTGGCCGTTTAGGCTGGCCACATCGTGCGGGCCGGGGGGGACGTTGGCGGCGCTCATGCGGAGGATGCCCAGCATTCCCAGGATCAGGCAGCTCAGCACAAGCCGCGCCGTCCGGTCCTGCCGCAGCAGGAAGGCTCCCAGCCCTCCCAACACCGCCACGCCCCACCAGACTGCCAGCGGCATGTCACTGACCGATTGTTGCAGGACGATGCCAGCGAGCCAGGCCAGGGTCAGGTAGATGATCGTCATCGTGGTCCACCTGTGGGTTGGTGCGCTGGCGTAATCATAGCGCAATCGTGGTGTTGGCGCTGCCCATGCCTGAATGTGTGGCGCAGGCGGTGCCGGGCGTTCCGTTTTCCGATTTTGTTGAAGCTGCACAGGCCGGGTGGTATACTTGTCACTGGCTCTTCTTAATGGCCCTCGCTTACTTAATAGAATCCTCACACTGGAGACGTGATTCGTGAATCTGCACGAGTATCAATCGAAATTCCTTTTCGAAGAGTTTGGGATTCCCATTCCGCATGGCAAGGTGGCGGAAACGCCGCAGGAGGCCCGCCAGATCGCCAAGGCGATGAACGGGCCAGTGGTGGTGAAGGCCCAGGTTCTGACGGGGGGGCGGGGCAAGGCGGGCGGCGTCAGGCTGGCGGCGACCCCTGAGGAGGCCGAACAGCACGCCAAGGCGATCCTGGGCATGGATATCCGAGGTCACACCGTACAGAAGATACTGGTTGATCCGGCGGCAAATATCAAACAGGAGCTTTACCTGGGCATCACCAACGACCGCACCGCGCGCCGGCCGGTGATCATGTGCAGTGCCGAAGGCGGGATGGACATCGAGGAGGTGAACCGCACCAAGCCGGAGGCCATCGTCCGCGAGCACATCGATCCGCTGCTGGGGCTGTGTGGCTTCCAGATCAACGCCCTGGCTGCTGGCATCGAGCTGCCCTATCCGCTGTGGCGGCAGTTCCAGCGCATTGCAGCGGGTCTGTACGCCTGTTATGCCGACAGTGACGCGACCCTGGCCGAGATCAACCCGCTCGTAGTTACGGAAGAAGGGGAATTGCTGGCAGTCGATGGCAAAATGTCCATCGACGATAACGCCCTCTTCCGCCATCGCGATCTGGCGGAAATGCGCGATGTCGCTGTTGAGCCGGCGGAGGAGACGCAGGCTCGCAAGGCCGGGCTGAGTTACGTCAAGCTGGATGGGCAGATCGGATGTATGGTGAACGGGGCCGGTCTGGCGATGGCCACGATGGACATGACCAGCCTGTACGGCGAGGCGGACGGCATCGGCCCGGCCAACTTCCTGGACATTGGGGGCGGAGCAGAGGCGGAGACGGTGGCGGCGGCGCTGCGCATTATCCTGGCCGACCCCCATGTTAAGGCCATTCTCCTGAACATTTTCGGGGGCATCACACGCTGCGACGAGGTGGCCAGGGGCGTGATTGAGGCTTTTTCGGAGGTGCAGACGGATATTCCCAAGGTGGTGCGCCTGGTGGGCACCAATGAGGAGGAGGGGCGTCAGTTGTTGGAGGGGGCGAACATCCCCCACATGATCACGGCGATGACACTATCGGAAGCGGCGCAGAAAGCCGTTGCTGCGGTGAAGGGAGCGTAGACGCCGATGGCTATCCTGATCGACCGAAATACGCGGCTGCTGGTGCAGGGCATCACCGGACAACAGGGGCTTTTCCACACCAAGCAGATGATCGATTATGGGACCAACGTGGTCGGTGGCGTCACCCCCGGCAAGGGCGGGCAGTGGGTGGAAGGCAAGCCTGTCTTTGACACGGTGCGCGCAGCCAGGGAGACCACCGGCGCGAACGCCACGGTGATCTACGTTCCCGCACCTTTTGCGGCGGACGCGATTCTGGAGGCCATCGACGCAGGGATCGAGCTGATCGTCGCCATCACGGAAGGCATTCCCATCCGCGATATGATGCGTGTGCGCGCCGTCCTGGATCGCAGCAACAGCCGCCTGGTTGGGCCGAACTGCCCCGGCCTGCTGACGCCGGGCCAGTGCAAGGTCGGCATCATGCCCGGTCATATCGCCATGCCGGGGTCGGTGGGGGTGGTCTCTCGCAGCGGCACGCTGACCTACGAGGCGATCTATTCGCTGACCCAGAAAGGCGTCGGCCAGAGCACCTGTGTCGGCATCGGTGGGGACCCCATTAATGGCATGAGCTTTATCGACGTGCTGCAGATGTTTGAGGACGACCCCGCCACGGAAAAAGTGGTGCTGATCGGCGAGATCGGCGGCACAGATGAGCAACGGGCGGCAGACTTCATCGCCCAGCACATGACCAAGCCCGTAGTTGCCTTTGTGGCCGGGCGTAAGGCCCCGGAAGGGCGCACAATGGGCCATGCAGGCGCTATTGTGGAGGGGGGCGTCGGCACGGCGGCGGAAAAGATCGCCCGTTTTGAAGAGGTCGGCGTGCGTGTGGCGGAGACGCCGGAAGACATCGCCAGCTTGATTGCCGGTTGAGCCAGGTTTACAGGGCACGATGAAGAAGGGCGGCCAAAGTGGCCGCTCTTTTTGATATATAATGGCCGTGTGCCGCTTATACCCTGACGATTGACGGTGAACAAAGACTTGCTGGACTTCCCAGACCTGACGTCGGATGACCTGCCCCTGTGGATGCGCCAGGCGCACCGCCGCGTGGACTGGGGCATGGTGCTCGCGCTGGTGTTGGGGCTGCTGAGCGTCTGGCCGTTTATCACGCGGGGGGGGCTGCCGCACGGCACGGCGCTTGAGCTTTACGTTCATCGCACGGCAGAGATGGCCGACGTGGTGCGGGATGGTGTGCTCTATCCTCGCTGGGCACCCCATCTGCTGTATGGCTACGGCCTGCCCCTCTTCAACTACGTGGCGCCCGGCAGCATCTACCTGGCAACACTCTTCCAGTTGCTGACCGAGAGCAGCGCGGTGGATGGCGTGCGCTTTGTTCTGGTTCTGGGGGCGGTGGTCGGCGCGGTGGGGATGTACGGCTTCGTCCGGCGGCGCTGGGGGGCCGCAGCCGGGTTGGTTGCCACGGGAGCCTATACGCTCAGCCCGTCCCTGCTTTTTAACCTGCCCTACGTCTGTGGCGAGCTGCCCGTGCTGTTCGGGTTGCAGTTGTTGCCCGTGGTGTTGTGGGCGCTGGACCGGGTGTTGCATGAGGGGAGGGCAGTTGGCCTGCCCTTGCTGGCGGGGGCGAGCGCCTTGCTCTTGCTGGCTGACGAACGGGCTTCCCCCTTGCTGTTGCTCTTTGTCCTGGGCTGGCTGCTGTGGCTGGGTGGCTTTGACCGCCGCCCGGCTCACTGGTGGGCCTGGGTTGGTCTGGCGTTGGGGGTGGGGCTGGCCGCCATTTTCTGGTTCCCTGCTCTGGCGGAGCGACACCTGGTGCACGGGCTGCCCTTCAGCCATGCTGAGCCGCAGCCCCGCCTGGGGCTGGCCGAACTGCTGGCCCCGTCCGTGGCGGTGGACTTTGGCGCGTTCAACCCTGGCGTGCCCCGTAACCTGGGGCTGGTGACCTGGCTTTTTGCCCTGGGGGCAGCAGCGGCCACACTTGCCAGGTTCCGGCGCGGGGCGGCGGGGCCACCGGATTGGAGCTGGCTGTACTTTGCCCTGGCCGCTGTTGGCCTGGCAGGCTGGCTCCTGGCCGGGCAGGCCTCGGTCCTGGATACCTATCTCTTGCTGGGGCTGGCCGCCTTCCCGCTCGCGGTAGCGGCGGCCCGCGTCACCGTCTGGCTGGGCGCGCTGCGCGCAGGCTGGCCGCGACGGCTGGGGCTGGCCCTGATGGTCGGGTTGCCCGTGCTTGGGGCCATGTCGGCGTTGCACCCGCCGGACTGGGCGGTGGATTTTGGGGAGACGGATGCAGCCGCGCGCCTGCAACTGGAGCTGGCTCAGTACAGCCTGGCCACGGTCCCGCCTGGCCGGGAGGTGCCGTTGCCGTCCTCGGCTTTGCCCGTGCCTTCCCGCCCGCTGGTCGAGGCCTATTTTGTCGGCCTGGTCCAGAGGGTAGATCGCTCGGCTCTGGCCTCCGGGCAGGTGGACGTGCTCCATCATACCTCCACTTCGGAGCATCTGTTGATCCGCGCACCTGAGCCGATGCTCCTGCCGTTGTACATCAGCGCCTTTGAGGGATGGCAGGCTGAAGTTGACGCGAGCAGGGTCGAGCTGGATGTGGCCGAAGATACCGGGCTGCTCCAGGTGCCCGTGCCCAGCGGCGTACATGATGTTTGGGTCTATTTTGGCAAGACGCCTGCCCGTGTCACCGGCTGGGGGATCAGCCTGGTCTCTCTGGGGCTGGCTGTGCTGGCCGCCTTGAGGCGGCGTCAACAGGGGGGGGTGCACGCTCCGTCGTCTCTGCCCCTCCTTGCTCCGGAGGAGGCCCGAACCGCCGCCACAACGTTGGGCGTGCTTTTGCTATCCCTGCCCTTGCTGCTCGGCTCACCGGGCCTGTTCTGGAGGGAGTCGCCGCGAGGCGTGATCCTGGAGGGAGGCGTGCCCCTGCAGCGTTACACCCAGGGCGGCGTTGACTTCCTGGCTTACAGCATTGGCGGGATGGCTTACGGGCCAGGCGGTGAGATCGACCTCACCCTCTATTGGCGGGCCGTGCGGCAACCGGTGGATAATTTCCAGGTGACGGTCAGCCTGACGGATGCCGCTGATGGAGAGCGCGTTGTCCAGTCCTACAAGCGGCATGTCGGCGGCTATCCGACGACCCGCTGGCCCCTGGACCGCTACGTGCGCGACAGACACATCCTGGCGCTGCCCCCCGATATCGAGCCGGGGGACTATTTGCTCTCGGTTGAGCTGTGGCGGTGTTCAGCCTCTGCCCTTGGGGCGTGCCAGCCCCAAAGGCGAATGGAGTTCTTTGGGGAGCGTGGCGCACTGCTGGGGCGCGCCCTGGTTTTGCCGCTGCTGGTGACCATTCACCCCTGATTGTTTTGCGAACGTGTTTCTGGGCAGGATATAATGCCCGGAAGGAGTTCTCTGTGACCTGTCCTCATGTTCAAGGAGGGTTTCGGTGGCCGAGCAGGTGAAGCGAGAAAACACCCCGTTGGGGCAGGCCTGGCATCAGCATACCGTGGGGCGCGATGATGTGGCGCTGAAGGAATTCAGCGAGATGGCTGCCCGTTCACCGGACGACGTTGATGTGGTCTACGGCCTGGGACTGGCCCAAAAGGGGGCCGGGCAGAAAGAGGAGGCCATTGCCACGTTCAGGCGCGTCCTGGAGCTGCTCTCCCAGACGAAGCCGGAGAATGAGGATGAAGCCAACCGGTTGGAGATGCTGTCCCGCATGGCCAACCAGCAGATCGAAATCCTGCAAAGGCAGTAATCATGTTATCCAAGCGTGAGCGCCTGGAGAAAACGATTGCCGGTGAGCCTGTAGACCGGGTCGCCGTGGCGCTGTGGCGGCATTGGCCCGGCGACGACCAGCGCGCAGCGGACCTGGCGAAGTCTACGGTGGAGTTCCAGCAGCGTTACGACTTTGATTTCGTGAAGATCACGCCGGCCAGCAGCTTTTGCATCACCGATTACGGGGTTCAGGATCGCTGGGCAGGCTCTCTGGAGGGAACCAGGGAGTACACCAGGCGGGTGGTGGGGCGGTCGCTGGACTGGACTCGCCTTCGCGTGCTGGACCCCCGGCGCGGCGCGCTGGGCCGCCAGTTGGAGTGTGTTCGCCTGATTGACGCGGCCTTGGGGGGCGAGGTTCCCGCCATTCAGACCATCTTCAGCCCTTTGGCCCAGGCCAAGAACATCGCCGGGGAAGAAACCCTGATCAAGCACATGCGAACCGCCCCGGAGCGTGTGCATACCGGCCTGAACACCATTACAGAGAGCACCCTGCGCTTTATGGAGGAGCTTCAGCGCACGGGGATTGCCGGGATTTTCTATGCCATCCAACACGCCAGCTATGGGGTCCTGAGCGAGGCGGAATACAGGGCCTTTGGCCGCCCTTACGACCTGCGCATTCTGGAGGCGGTGGGGACCAGGTGGTGGTTCAATATGCTGCACCTGCACGGGGATGCGCCCATGTTCGATCTGGTTGTGGATTACCCCGTGCAGGCCATCAACTGGCATGATCGCGAGACGGAGCCGGACCTGAGCACAGGCAAGAGCAAGTTCCCCGGCGCTGTCTGCGGGGGGCTTTCCCGCTGGGACCCTGTCCATAACGGCACGCCCGCCGGGGTCCGTGAGCAGGCGCGCAATGCCATCGAGCAGACGGATGGCCGCCGCTTTATCCTTTCCACCGGATGCGTGACCATGGTCACCTCTCCGCTGTCCAACATCCGCGCGGTGCGGGAGGTTGTTGAGCAGCCGGGGCTGCCGGATGGTCCCGAATAGGGCAGAGGGCGAGCGGTGTCTTTACGGGTGATCGCGGGGAAGGCCAAGGGCCGCCGCCTGAAGATGGTTCCCGGCGGCGTGGCACGCCCGGTGATGGACCGCGTCAAAGAGGCGTTGTTCAACATCCTCTCGCCCATTGTCCCCGGCTCTACCTGGCTGGACCTCTTTGCCGGGACTGGCAGCGTGGGCATTGAAGCCCTGAGTCGCGGTGCGGCGCGGGTGGTCTTTGTGGACAGCGCCCGCCTGGCGATCCAGACCATTCACGATAACCTGGCGCTTACGGGCCTGGCGGATGGCGCGGAGGTGCTTCGGGTGGATGCCCTGGCTTATCTGGCGCGCACGCCGGGCGAGCGGTTCGATTTCGTCTATGTTGCGCCTCCCCAGTACCAGGGCTTGTGGAAGCGCGCACTGCTCCAGTTGGACGCAAGGCCGGACTGGCTGAATCCAGACGGCATTGTGGTGGTGCAGATCCACCCCAAGGAGCAGGAGGCGGTTTCCCTGACGACGCTGGAGGCCTACGACGAGCGTCGGTATGGGCACACCCTGCTGTGGTTCTTTGAGCGGCCCGGTGAGTGAGCGCTCAATCCTGGAGATGCTTACGGGCCAGGGCCAGGGCCTCTTCGGGCGAGCGGACCTCGCCTGCTGCCTGCGCCTCCCGGATGTGTTCCAACAGTTCCCCGATATGTGGCCCAGGGGGGAGGTTGAGCGCCTGCATCAGGTCGTGGCCGTCAACCAGCGGGGGCAGCGCCGTGATGCCTGACCCCCCCGCCTGATAGTGATTCCCCAGCAGCGCCCCAATCGTTTGCAGGAAGTGGCTCCACTTCTCGGTGGAAAGCGTGGGGCCGGCCAGGGCCAGATAGTCGGCCAGGGCCAGGAGGCACACGTCGACGCCCGCCACGCCGCAGTCCCGCCAGAAGCGATAGATCGCGCGGCGGGAAGGGGGGGCCTCCTGGTCCAGCCGATGCGGACGTGTGTGCTGGCGCACAATGGTGCGCAGCCGCGCCACTTCTTGACGGCTGAGCCGCAGCGCCCTCCCGCGCCGTTCGGCCAGCTCAGCGCCGACGGATTCATGATTCGGGAAGCGGGTCTCCCCCTCTCGCTCCTGCCGGGTGGCGGGCTTGCCGCTGTCGTGGAGCAGGGTGGCCAGCGTCAGCAGCGCGTGGTGAGGGCGCTCGTCCGGCCAGCGCCTGTCCAGGTGCGCTTGCAGGTGAGGGCGGAAGCGATCCAGGTAGTAAACGATCATGCCCAGTCCGGCCTCAGCCGCCGTGCTCTCTGTGCGCTGGGGGCTGATGGTCAGCCGCAGGTCATGGAGGCGCTCGATGGTCAGCAGGGTGTGCTGCCACACATCGGGGGTATGAGGCGCGCCCTGCTCGACCCCGCGCGTGGCCTCGATTTCGGGGACGATGAGGGCCAGCAGGCCCAGCGCGTCCAGCACCCGCAGGGCGGCGGCGGGCCGTGGCCCGGCCAGCAGTGCCATGAACTCGTCGCGGATGCGCTCGGCTGAGGTCGCCATCATGCGGTGGCCTTCTCGGCGGATGTCGGCCAGCGTCGCCGGTTCGATGCGCAGGTTGAAGCGCACGCTCAGGCGCGCCGCGCGCAGCGCTCGCAGCGGGTCGCTGGCAATCGAGTCCGGGGTGCAACGCCTGAGGATGCGGTGCTGGGCATCGTCCAGCCCTCCCAGGGGATCGATCACGGTATCCAGGGCCTGCAAGGGGGCTGCCACGGCGTTCAGCGTGAAGTCCCGGCCTTTGAGGTCGTCCAGCAAGCCTGCGCCGCGAAAGAGGGCAACGTCCACCAGGGTTCTGCTGCCATCTGTCTCGATGATGGCGCGGCCTGTCTCGCGCTCAGGGTCCAGCTTGTAGAAAGCGCCGTGCAGCCTGTCGGCTATTGTCCTGGCGATGTGGAAAGCGCCCTCGGCCACGACCAGGTCGATGTCGTGGGCGGGCACTCCCCACAATGCGTCACGGACAGCCCCGCCGACCACGTAGATGTCCTGGCCGCAGTCGCGCAGCATGTCGCGCAGGGCAAAGACCAGAGGGGGCCAGTGGAGGGGACGGGGTGGGGGGACGGGCCTCAGGGCAGCGCTCATGTTTCGTCGGGAATGGCGTAAGCGCCGGGCCGCACAATGCCAATGAAGGGCAGGTTGCGGTAGTATTCGTCCAGGTCCAGGCCGTAGCCGAAGACGAATTTGTTCGGGATTTCGAACCCCACGTAGTCCAGGCTGATGTCCACCTCGCGCCGTTCGGGTTTGCTCAGCAGGGTGCAGATCTTGATCTCGGCGGGCTGCCGGGCCTCCAGGATGCGGAGGATGTATTCGAGGGTGTGGCCGCTGTCGATGATGTCCTCCACGATGAGGAGCCTGCGGCCAGTAATATCGGTGTGCAGGTCCATCTCAATGCGGACCGCGCCGGTGGATTGGCGGGCATTGGCCCCGTAGCTGGAGACAGCCATAAAGTCGATGTGGTGGGGAACGGTGATGTGTCGCATGAGATCGGCGAGAAAGAGGATGCCGCCCTTGAGGATGCAGACCAGCAACAGGTCTTCTGCGTGGCGGTAGTCGGCGGAGATTTGCTGCCCCAGCTCGGCTATTCGTTTTTGCAGGGTGGCCTCGTCAATCAGCTTCTTTTCCAGGTAGAAGTCGTAGGGTTTTGGCATGCACTTTGACTTTCTGTTCCCCGGTAATGAAGCTATGATTATATCGTGTCTGGCCGGGCGCGCGATGGTGCGCTCAGTTGGGCCAACGAGCTTGAGGCGGCCTTGATCTGGATGTGAATCCGATGTAACCTATCGCAATGTGATTCAGTGCAAAGGATATGCTCGTATGGCAGAGGAGAAATACCTGACCAAAGAAGGCGCGGAGGAATTGCGCCGCGAGCTGGCCGAGTTGGTGAACGTCAGGCGACCTGCGCTGGCCCAGCGGCTCAAAGAGGCCATTGCCCAGGGCGATCTCTCCGAGAATGCCGATTACCATGATGCCAAGGAGCAACAGGCTTTCTTGGAGGGGCGGATTCGCTACCTGGAGAGCATTCTGCGGTCTGCCATTGTGGTGGACGGCCCGGCAGATGGGCCTTCTGATGTCGTGCGCATCGGCAGTCAGGTTACTATTGAGCAGAAGGGCGAGCCAGCGGAGACGTATACCCTGGTCGGCGCGGCAGAAGCGAACCCCGTGGAGGGCAAGATTTCCCACGAAAGCCCGCTGGGGGCGGCCTTGCTTGGTCGCCGGGTGGGCGAAAAAGTCTCCATCGACGCCCCCGTTGGGCGCTTGATCTTCACGATCAGGGCTATTCGTTAGCACACTGCATAGTACTTTGCGCTTTTGGTCCTAAGAAAGCCAAAGCCCCACCGCACGGCGGGGCCTTTTGGTTTGGCTGCCGGTCCGTCGTGCGCTGGCTCACCTCACTGGAGCGGCGTTGTGCCTTCGTACATATCGGCGACGCTGCTCCCCGGCGCTGAGGAAGCCCCCTCTTTGGCGTAGGCCGCCATGTCCAGCGTCAGCCGCTCAAAGAAGCTGTTTGGCGGCAAGGCTCCCGTCCCGTATTCCATGTCGCGGATCGTCGCAATGACCCGCAGGGTTTGCGTTTCCAGCACCACCTGCGCCCCTGGCTGGGCCAGCATGGCCTCGCCTTTGGGGGCCAGTCTGGCGCGCAGGGCTTCGTCGTGGTAGGCGTGCTCACTCATGATGACTTTGGTCACCGTGCGGATGTCGTTCTTGTCGAACAGCCAGGCCTCGATGGCGGTGACCTTCTTGGGAGCGCCCACGCCGATCGTCTCGGAAATGCCCGCGCCGCACTCCCCCAAAAAGCCGCCGGATTCGTCCTCGATGCTGAACGAGTCATCGTAGTAATCGTCGCCCATCACGTAGGTGGACATGAACTGAGCAACTGGCAGCGGCAGGCCAGGCTCCATCTGGGCTAAGGCTGCTTCCTCGCGCTGCCGGAGCGCTTCCTCCTGCTGACGGCGGCGCATCATTTCGATGCTGTCGGCTTCACCCCGTGGGGCTGCCTCTGCGCCGGCGCGCCGTCGGGAAGGGATCAGGCCGCGCAGGACAAAGCGCAGCATCATCCCGTACATCCCCCACAGGATGATGAGGATGGCCCCCACGACGGCAACGAGGACGACCAGCACCACAGGGTTCAGGGTCTGAATCCCACTGTAGCGGACCTTGTCCAGCGCCGGGTTGGTGGCGTTGGCCCCCACAGCTACGGCAATTTCGCGTATCTCGCTGAGCCGACCGACCAGGGCCGCGTCTGAGGCGTTCTCCTCGATCAGGCGGTCGATGAGGCTGACCGCATCGCCGACCAGCAGCAGCATCTGCCCGGCGTGGTCGCGATCACCCGTGCGGGTGTACTGGTCGGCAACCATCTTGATCCACTCGACCTTGTAACTCTCGTCCAGGTGAACGGGTTCGGCATTGGTCCAGATGGTTGGCGCAATGCCATATGCCCACACCAGCCCCAGCACAAACCCAAGAAGTAACACGGCCAGTCGAATCAGGGTGGGGCGAACCTTGAGGATCGTGACTCGCCATTGCTCAGTCGATAACATAGCCTTGCCCTTTCTGGTGAGGCAATAGTGCGTGGTTGGATCTCACTGGAGGATGGATCAGGCCCGTCTCAGTCGTATTGTACAGAACCCGCCAACCCGGCACAAATGGCGACGGCATGAGGCATCTGTCACACACTATATACCAAAAGCCAATCGACGCAAGCATGCAAACAAGGGCCTTCCTTTGCGGGGAAGGCCCTTGTTACGGTACAGCGAGTGTCCTGTTTCTGGCCGCGCGGGCGCTACTCCGCCCCGGCGACCGGCTCGGAGTCCGGTTCTGGGAGCGCATCCCGGCTGGTGCGCTCTCCGCAGCGGATGCACTGCACCTGTTTGCTGTTCTGTTCCACCAGCAGCCCGCCACAGTTGGGGCAGGGTTCAGGGCGTGGCCGCTTCCATGACGTGAAGTCGCACTCAGGATAGTTGGCGCACCCGTAGAAGGTGCGGCCACGCCGGGTCTTCTTCTCGACCAGGTCGCCACCGCACTGGGGGCACTTGACCCCGATCTTCTCCAGCCAGGGTTCGGTGTAGCGACATTCCGGGAAGGTCGAGCAGCCAATGAATTTGCCGTAACGCCCGTAGCGCACGATCAAAGGATTGCCACACTCCGGGCAGTCTCGGCCCACAGGGACTTCCTGCCGCTGGGTGGGCATGTGCCTGCGGGCATGCTCAAGCTGCTGCTCAAAGGGATCGTAAAACCTGCGCAGGAAGGGGACCCACTCCTGCTTGCCTGCTGCGATCTCGTCGAGCTGATCCTCCAGGCGCGCCGTGAAGTTGATATCCATCACGTTAGGGAAGAACTGGACCAGCAGATCGTTGACCAGCAGGCCCGTCTCTGTGGGAACCAGATACCGGCCCTCGCGGGTCACATAGTCCCTGTTCTGGATCACGGCCACAGTGGGAGCGTAGGTGCTGGGCCGCCCGATGCCGTTCTCCTCCAGCGCCTTGACCAGGGTAGCCTCGGTGTAGCGGGGCGGCGGCTGGGTGAAGTGCTGTTTGGGTAGCAGACGCAACAACTTGAGCGCCTCCCCTGCCGTCAGATCGGGCAGTTCACGGTTGTTTTCCTCGTCCGCTTCGGCGTCTTCATCGTGGCCTTCCTCGTAGACCCTGAGAAAGCCGGGGAACTTGATGCTGCTCCCCGTGACGCGGAACAGGTAGGGCTTCTCCGCCTCCTGGGCTGGCCCGGCCAGGATGTCCACGCGCAGGGTGTTGTACACGGCGTTGGCCATCTGGCTGGCGACGAAGCGCTGCCAGATCAGGTTGTACAGCGCGTACTGGTCCCGCGTCAGCACGCTCTTGAGCTGCTCAGGGGTCCGCTGTACGCTGGTCGGTCGGATGGCTTCGTGCGCTTCCTGCGCGCCTTTGGTTTTCGTCCGGTAGGTCGGCGGCCTGGCCGGCGCGAAAGCCTTGCCGTAATGCTCTAGAATATAGGCCCGTGCTTCCTGCTGGGCTTCGGGCGCGACGGCGGTGCTGTCTGTGCGCATGTAGGTGATCAGACCCATCTGCCCGTCGCCAATGTCGATGCCCTCATAGAGCTGCTGGGCCGCGCTCATGGTCCGCCGGGCGTTAAAGTTGAGCCGCCGCGACGCTTCCTGCTGCATGGTGCTGGTGGTGAAGGGCGGGGCAGGGCTGCGCTGCCGTGTGCCCCGCTTGACTTCTCTGACCACATAGGCGCTCTTTTCCAGCACCTCAAGATGCGGCTGGACTTCTGCCTCTGTGCGCAGGGTCGCCTCTTCATCGCGGATTCTGATCAGTTTGGCGATGAAGCTCTTTCCGTCGCCGGTGCCGTTGTTGGCCTGCCTGGCCAGCTCCGCGCTGATCGACCAGTATTCTTCCGGGACAAAGCCTTGAATCTCTCGCTCCCGGTCGACGACCAGGCGCAGGGCTACGCTCTGCACGCGCCCGGCAGAGAGCCGGTTGCGCACCTTGTCCCACAACAGCTCGGTCACGTTGTAGCCAACCAGCCGGTCCAGGATGCGTCGCGCCTGCTGGGCGTTGATCAGTTGCATGTTGATGTCGCGCGGGTGGGCAAAAGCCTCGGCGATGGAGCGCTCGGTGATCTCATGGAAGACCACGCGGCGGGCGCGCTCTTTCTCGATGTCGGCAGCCGCCATGAGATGCCAGGCAATGGCCTCCCCCTCGCGGTCGGGGTCCGTGGCCAGGTAGATTTCCTCGGCTTTGTCCACGGCGGCTTTGATCTCCTTGACCACCTGGCGCTTCTCGTTGGGGACGCGATACTGAGGCCGGAAGTCATGCTGGACATCTACGGAAAGGCGGGAACGCAGCAGGTCGCGGACGTGGCCGATGGAGGCCTTGACCGTGTAGCCCTTCCCCAGGAAGCGCTGGACAGTGCGCGCCTTGGCCGGGGATTCCACAATGACCAGCCGCCCGTTGCGTTTCCGGCTCACCTCCGGCTTGGGCACGTTTGCGTGGGCCTCTGTCTCCCCCATGCGGAAGAGCGTTGTTCCGCACACAGGGCAACGTCCTCGCGTGCCCGGCGTGCCCGTGCTGGTGTAGGTCGGTTCCGGGTCCGCTATCTGGCGCTTTGTTTTACATTTGACACAGTAAGCTTGCAGTGCCTCAGTCATGAACGATCTGCTTTCGGCTCCCATGTACGCTACTTTATGACTCACGATCTCCAGGCCATGCCGCCACCCGGCGCTGCTCGGCGCTAATCCAGGGTATAGGGTGTTCCTGCTCCCCTGGCCAGGATATACTGCATGCTGCCCGCCTGGCGAACCATTCCCTTAAGCTCCATCAAGGCCAGCGTGCTGCTCATGGTGGCGATGGGCAGTTCGCACAGCCGACACAGCTCGTCGATGTGCAGCGGCTCATCGCTGAGATGTTGCAGGATGCTCCGCTCCGTCTCGTTCTCCGGCGCAATGTCCTGCACCTGAGCGCGGGTCTGGCTGGCCTCCCGTGTGAGGTTGAGTTCTGTGAGCACGTCGTCCACGCTCATCACCAGTTTGGCGCCCTCCTGGATCAGGCGGTTCGTTCCCTGGCTGGTCACGGCGGTTGTTTTGCCCGGCACGGCGAAGACCTCACGCCCCTGCTCGGCGGCGAAGTCGGCGGTGAGCAGCGCCCCGCTTTTGAGCGGAGCCTCCACGATGATGACGCCCAGGGAAAGCCCGCTGATGATGCGGTTGCGGGGCGGGAAGTTCTTTGCCTCCGCCTGGGTTCCCGGCGGAAACTCCGTCACCAGCGCGCCCTGGTTGACGATCTCATGGGCCAGGCCGCGATGCTCCGGCGGGTATACCAGGTCGATCCCGCAGGGCAGGGCGGCAATGGTTCTGCCGCCTGCGTCCAGCGCCCCCCGATGGGCGGCTGCGTCAACGCCCAGCGCCAGGCCGCTGACTACGGTAATCCCGGCCTGGGCCAGGTCGGCTGCCAGTTGGTAGGCCGTATCCCGCCCGTAGACGCTGGCCTTTCGCGTCCCCACGATGGCGACCGCCCAGTTGTCCGCGCTTGTCAGCGAGCCGCGCACATAGAGGACCGGCGGCGCATCCGGGAGTTCCTTCAGCATGGTCGGGTAGTCCATGTCCTCCAGGGTGAGCGCGGTCACGCCGAGTTCGTCCAGCTTACTCTGCAGGGCGTTCAGGTCCAGGTTGCGGCGCGCCTCTTGTAAGTTGCCCAGCGTGCGCTGGTCCAGCCCGGCCTGGCGCAGGGACTGCTCGTCGGCGTGCCAGGCTTCCTCCAGGCTGGCAAAGCGCTGGCGTAGGGCGGCAAACCGCAAGGGACCAATCCCGGCCACGTGGTTGAAGCCAATCCAGTATTTGCGCACGAGAGACACCCTGTTGTTCCGTCGGGTCGGGCAAACAGAATAGCAGGCGTTAGATGGGCTGTCAAGGCGGGGGCTTACGGCTCTAATCCGGGAGCAGGCCGGGGGGCGGGGCCACGGTGACCACTTTGTGCTCAATATCCACATCGACGACAACATGCGGCACGTCCGGGATGAGGACTTCTCCTCGCACGCCGCCCTGGACGACGAAGACATCGTTGGCCCCGGTTTCCAGCACTTCGCTGATCCGCCCCAGCTCTTCCCCTTCCTGGGTGATCACGCGCGAGCCAAGGATCTGGAATACGTAATACTCTCCCTCGGTCAGGGGAACGGCGTCGGCCAGGGCGACCATGAGCAGTTGGCCCCGGTAATATTCCGCTTCCTCGCGTGAGTCGATCCCCTCCAGGCGGATGAGCAGGTACTCACGGTGGCGGCGAACCCCGGTTACCTCAAAGGCGGTCGCCTGCGCTTCGTCGTAAGGGGTGGGGCCGATGTAAACGGTGTGCAGGTGGGCGATGCGCTCCGGATAGGCAGTGGCTACCTGGAGCCGTAGCTCGCCATGCACGCCGTGTGGGCGCAGGATACGCCCCAGCACCAGAAAAGCAGGCTCGGAGGCAGGCCGTCCTGCCTCCGAGCGATTCCGTCGTGATCGGTTACGGGGAGTAGGCATCAACCGGCTCTGCTGAAACCGCTACACGATGTCCAGTGAAACGCGCTTGCCCTGCTTGGTGGCCGGGACCCGGAGCAAAGTGCGCATGGCATTGGCCACCCGCCCGTTGCGACCGATGACACGGCCCATGTCCTCAGGGGCAACACGCAGTTCCAGGGTAACCGCGCTGCGTCTTTCCGTCTCGGTAACCTCTACCTGAGAAGGATCGTCTACCAGAGACTTGGCAATATACTCCACCAGCTCTTTCACCGCGCTCCTCCTGAGCTAACACCAGAGGATGGCATCATGGAAACCCCGTCTGAGGCGCAGGCTGCCGCAGCGGTTTACTGCTCGGCTTCCACTTCCTCTTCTTCCTCAGCCGCTTCTTCGGCCTGTTCCGCTTCCTCCGCGGCCTCTTCCTCGGCCTGTGCTGCTTCGGCCTCCATTTCCGCTTCTTCTACCTCCGCTTCGGCCTCGGCTGCTTCTGTTTCGGCCTCGGCGGGGGCTTTGGCTTTCCTGGCTCTGGTCGGGGCCTGGTATTTGGTCTTGGGGCTGACCGGTTCCTGCGCGGCCTGCTGCGCTTCGGCCTCGGCTACCAGCGCCTCCATACTTTCGCCCTGGCGCAGGCGTTCATAGCGGACCAGCGTGCCCTGCTTATCCAGGATGCGATGCACGGCCTCGCTGGGTTTGGCCCCCTTGCTCAGCCAGTAGAGCGCCCGGTCTTCTTTGACGGTCATGGTGGGGGGCTGGGTACGCGGGTTGTAAAAGCCAATGACTTCGACATAGCGGCCATCGCGCGGGCTTCTGGAGTCGGCGATGACGATGCGGTAACTCGGCTGTTTCTTGGAACCTACACGGCGCAAACGAATGCGGACCATCGTCTTGAGATCTGCTCCTTTCAGGTCTGCCTCACCGGGTCAGGCCGGGGATGTTGGGCAGACGGCCTCTGGTGATTTGCTGCATCATGCGTTGCATCTGTCGGAATTGTTTGAGCAGGGCGTTGACATCCTGCACCGTATGGCCGCTGCCGGCGGCAACGCGGCGTTTACGGCTGGCGTTGAGGATGCGCGGATTGCGGCGCTCCTGCGGCGTCATGGAGCGGATTATCGCCTCGATTTTCTTGAATTCCTGGTCGGCCTGGGTCAGATCAACCGCTTTGCTCAGGCGTCCCATGCCGGGGATCATGTCCAGGAGTTGCCCGATGGGGCCTAGCCGCTTGACCTGCTGCATCTGCTGGAGGAAGTCCTCCAGCGTGAATTCGTTGCGCAGCAGCTTGCGCTGTAATCTTTCGGCCTCGCGCTGGTCGAAGGCCGCTTCTGCTTTCTCGATCAGGCTGAGCACGTCGCCCATGCCCAGGATGCGCGACGCCAGACGATCTGGATGGAAGACTTCCAGGGCGTCCAGCTTCTCGCCGGTTGCCAGGAACTTGATGGGAACGCCGGTGACGGCGCGCATGGAGATGGCCGCGCCGCCGCGTGCATCGCCGTCCACCTTGGTCAGGATCAGGCCCGTCAGGCCGACGCGCTGATTGAACCCCTCCGCGATGCGCACGGCTTCCTGGCCGGTCATCGCGTCGGCCACCAGCAGGATTTCCGCCGGATCGGTGACTGCCTTGATCGCTTCCAGCTCGGCCATCATGGTGTCGTCGATCTGCAAGCGCCCGGCTGTGTCGATGAGCACCACGGTGGCGTTCGCTTCCCTGGCGGCGTTGAGGCCATGCCGGCAGATCTCCGGTGGGGGAACCTGGGTCCCCTCCTCCCAATAGGGCATGTTGATCTGCCTGGCCAGCGTCACCAGTTGTTCCACCGCCGCAGGGCGGTAAGTGTCGGCGGCGATGAGGAATGGGCGTCGGCCATCCCGCCGCAGGTGCAGGGCGAGCTTGGCAGCGGTGGTGGTCTTGCCGGAACCCTGTAGCCCGACCAGCATGATCACGCGCGGGGTTGGGCCGCTCAGTGCCAGGCGGCCGGCCTCGCCGAGGGTGGTGATCAGCTCCTCATGGACGATCTTGACGACCTGCTGCGCCGGGGTGAGGCTGCGGGTGACCTCTGCCCCGATGGCCCGCTCTTTGACGCGGTTGATGAAATCCTTGGCCACCCTCAGGTTGACGTCGGCCTCCAGCAGCGCCAAGCGGACCTCCCGCATGGCCCTGTCAACGTCCGCCTCGCTCAACTTGCCCCGGCGGCCAAGCTGGTCGAAGACGCCCTGTAATTTTTCGGTCAGGGTTTCAAACATAAACGTTCCCTCATTTGGCAGGGTAGCATTTTAGTGGATACCCCCCCTTTCGTCAAGGTGCTGGCGTCGGTCACAGCCCTCTTAATAGTTCGCTTTACAACTACAGGGATGCCAGCGAAAAGTCGTCAGAACGCGGTTGTCTGTTATCATAGAGTGCTATGATGATGGACTACCAACCGCAACCCCCGACGCTGGCTCCTGCGACTGCCACGCCTCTGCCGGTTGCTCCTCCTCCGCCGCGCCGCCGCAGGCGGTGGCGTAGGGGCTGCCTGTGGGTGGCGCTGGCCGGGGTGCTGGCCCTGATGCTCCCGGTTTTTCTCGCTGGAGCCGGGTTGTTGCTCTACCTGCTCTTTCCGCTTGCGCCGCTGGACATCGTGATTTTGGGGGTAGATGCCCGCCAGGGGGAGGGGTATGTGGCCCGTGCGGACAGCATCATGTTGTTGGGTGTGCAGCCACGGGCGCTGGCAGTCAGCGTGCTCTCCATCCCCCGCGATGTGTTTATCGAAACGCCCGGTTACGGGCTACAGCGGATCAATACCATCAACGTGCTGGGGGAGCAGGACATGGCGGGCGGTGGGCCAGCCCTGGTCAAAGCAGCCATAGCGGTGAGCTTTTCCGTGGAGCCGGACCGCTATATGCGGCTCAATTTTGATGCATTCACGGAGGTCATCGATGCCCTGGGAGGCATCGACGTGGAGGTTCCCTACCGGCTGGTCGATTACCAGTATCCCACGGAAGATCACGGGACAACCACCGTGATCTTCGAGCCTGGCTGGCAGCATATGGATGGGGAAACTGCGCTGGCTTATGCCCGGACCCGGCATGCTGACGACGACTACCGGCGGGCAGAACGCCAGCAGCAGGTGCTGGCTGCCTTGTTCCGGGCCATGCTCCGGCCTGATCGCTGGCCGCGCCTGCCCGGCGCAGTGAAGGCCTTCTTCGAAGCGGTGGATACCGATATGAACTTCCTGGACATCCTGGTGGTGGCCCCGCCGTTGCTGCTGGACGGCGCTACGGGCGGCATTGATCGCCTGGTCATCGACCGGGACCTCATCCGGCGGACGCTGGAAGGGCAGGCGGTCCCGGACTACGCAGCGCTTCGTCCCTGGCTGGACGCAAACTTCGATTGATCGGTTACCGGCGGTTGTTCAGCAGGTGCTCGTAAGCGCCTTTCCACAGCTCGCTGGAGCGCGTGAAGCGGGTGATTTTGATCTCTGCAAAGTGGGGGAGCAACTGCATCAGGTGTTCGGGGAGCTGGTGCCAGGCTTCTTTGCGGATCAGGGCCTCCAGCCTGGCCGCAGCCTGCGAAACCCAATTCCAGCGCTGCCGGAGCTGTTCCGCTTTGATCCAGTAGTCCCGTTTCTCCCACACAGCGGCAGAGTCGTCGATACCCTGGGCGATCTCTTGCAGGCAGAAGACAAGAAAGGCGGCCATGTCTTTGGCTTCCTCGTCCACCTGCTGTTTCTGGCTCAGGTGACGCAGCAGTTCGGCGCAGGTGCGCATCAGCCTGTTGCGTGTTTTGCCGGGGCTTTCCGTTTTGATGACGCGGCTCATTTGAACTCAACCTCTATTCCGTGCTCATGACCCTAGAAAGGTACTCTTCCGGGTGCTGGCTGTCAAGGAGTTGGCTGGGTTGGTTCTCCTCTGCGTTAGTTCGGTGTGGCTGCGCCCGGATTATGGTCACCTGAAGGCTGGACGCCGGGAAATTTGCCTGTAAACTTATGCATTGCCGTTGGTTAATGTAACCTGGAGATCGAGCTTGGGCGAACACATTCTGGTTGGTCTGGCAGGTATCATCGTTTTGGGCATTGCGTCTCAGTGGCTGGCCTGGCGTCTGCGGCTGCCGTCTATCCTCCTTTTGTTGCTCGCCGGTTTCATCGCGGGGCCTATCACGGGCTTACTGGACCCGGACGTTCTGCTTGGCGACCTGCTGTCTCCCATCGTCGCCATAGCGGTCGCTCTCATCCTGTTTGAAGGCGGCCTGAGCCTGCGGATGGTGGAGCTGCGTCAGGTTGGCGGGGTGGTGCGCAACCTGGTCACGATTGGCGCGCTGATCACATGGCTGCTGGTTGCCGGGGCTGCCCACTTTGTTCTGGGCCTGGATGCCGCGCTTTCCATGCTGTTGGGGGCCATTCTGGTGGTTACCGGCCCCACGGTCATCATACCGTTGCTGCGCGATATACGACCGGTGGGGCAGGTTGGGACTGTTGTGCGGTGGGAAGGGATCCTCATAGACCCCATTGGCGTCACGCTGGCAGTGCTGGTCTTTGAGGCGATATTCATCGGCGATTTGCAGCGTGCAACAGTTCTGACCGTCATCGGTTTTGTTGAAACCCTTGTCATCGGCATCGTTGTCGGCCTGATCACCGCTGCCCTGCTGACGCTCTGCCTGCGCCGATACTGGATTCCAGACTTCCTGCAAACCCCGGTGACCGTTTTGATGGTTGTGGGCGCTTTTGCCCTCTCCGAGGTGCTACAGCCGGAGTCGGGGCTGTTGACAGCAACGGTGATGGGGATAGCCCTGGCCAACCAGCGGAGTGTCTCTGTCAAGCACATTGTGGAGTTCAAAGAGAACCTGGGCGTGATGCTGATCTCGAACCTGTTCATCGTGCTGGCAGCGCGCCTGCGGATCGAGGACATTTTCCGCATCGGGCCGGAGATGATTCTCTTCGTCGTGCTGTTGGTCCTGGTAGTGCGTCCTCTGGCGGTCTTCGTGTCCACACTGCGATCTGGCCTGAACTGGCGGGAGCGCCTCTTTGTGGCCTGGTTAGCGCCGCGCGGGATTGTGGCCGCCGCGACGGCCTCGATCTTTGGGCTGGAGCTGATGCATGTGGGACATCCCCAGGCCGAGCTGCTGGCTCCGCTGACGTTCACCGTCATCGTGGCCACCGTGGCTCTGTACGGCCTGACGGCAGGGCCGCTGGCCCGACGCCTGGGGATCACCCAATCCGATCCGCAGGGGGTGCTCTTTGTCGGCGCGCACAGTTGGGCACGGGCCATGGCCAGCGTGCTTCAGAAGCGGGGCTACCGTGTGCTCCTGGTTGATACAAACTACGACAACGTTGTGGCGGCGCGCATGGAGGGGCTGCCTGCTCATTATGGCAGCATCCTTTCGGAAGATACGCTCGCCAAGCTGGACCTGGATGGCATTGGTCGCCTGCTGGCCATGACCCCCAACGAGGAGGTCAATTCGCTGGCTGCGCTGCGGTTCTCCCAGATATTCGAGCGCTCAGAAGTGTACCAGCTATTCTGCCGACAACAGCTTGGCGAGGAGGCCATACCCAGAGAGCTGCGAGGGCGTCTTTTGTTTGGACCTGGGATCACTTTTGAGAATCTGGAGGCGCGCTTCAGCAACGGGGCGGTGATCAGGGCCACTCCCCTGACCGACAAGTTCACATACGAGGACTTCCAGGCCCTGTACAACGAGGCTGTGCTGCCGTTGTTCCTGATCGACGAAAACGGTAAGCTGGCGGTTTTCGCGACGGACAAGCAGCCCCTTCCGCGCCGTGGTCAGACGGTCATCAGCCTGGTGGAGAATGGCGCACCGGCCCTTGCCACGCAGGAAGTGCAGGTGAGCGCCGATCCCGCTTGAGTGAGTGGTAGGGCGCATGAGAGACCGCACAGGCAGCAGAACGTGCCCGGTCCGCCTGTGGCAGGCGGGCTGGCTGGCCTTGCTGGTATTGCTGTGGTTTGTGCCCGGCTGCTACCGGGGCTTGCCTGCCCCGCCAACTCCCCTCCTGACCCTGCCGCCACCGCCCGAACTCACCCCGCAGGCCATCCTGATTGACGGCTCTGCGTTGATGCACCCGCTGGTGGCTTCGCTGGCGGCGGCCTTTCAGCGTCGGTCGCCGGGGGTTCAAATCGCGGTTGGCGACTCTGGCACGCGCACGGGATTCGCCACTTTCTGTTCCGGCGGGCTGGTCCTGCACAGCGCCCTGCGCCCGATGGATGAGGAGGAAGCCGCCCAGTGCCGGGCCAATAACATCTCCTGGGAAGCGCTCACGCTGGCCGTGGATGCCGTGGCTGTGGTGGTCTCCGCTGCCAACGATTTTGCCGGGTGCCTGAACCCGGCGCAGCTTGCCAGCATCTGGCGGGCAGGCAGCGTTGTGCAGGGCTGGCAGCAGGTGAATCTGAGTTACCCGGCGTTGCCGCTGGTGGTCTATGCGCCGCCAGCCGGGACGCTGCCCTTTGTTCTCTTTCAGGAGCGCGTGCTGGACGGTGGCGCAATGCGCCAGCCCCTGTACGAGGGTCCGCCGGTGGGGCCGGAGTCGATTGGCTTCCTGCCGCTGAGCCAGGCGCAAAGCCTGGCTCCTTCTCTGCGGCTGCTGCCACTGGCGTCCGCCATTTCTACAGCCCAGGGAGCTGGGGGGGAATGCCTGCTGCCGGACGAGGCCGCTGCCCAGGATGGCTCCTACCTGCTGGCTCGCCCCCTGCTACTGCATGTGAACCTGGAGGCACTGGCCCGGCCAGAGGTGGCGCGGTTCTTGCAGTTTGTGCTCAGCCCAGAAGCCGACCCCGTGATACGCGGAGCTGGCTTAGTCCCACCTTCTGCCGCATCCCGCTGGCAGGCGCTCCAGCGGCTTGGGCTGTCCTCATGAGTCCGGCTGCCAGCAAGGGAAAGTGTGTCCTGGATTGCTGTGATCTGCCGAAATTGAGGCCCTGTTTTTTGTACGGTTTCTCTATGGTCGGGTCGCCTGGGCCTGCGGTAGTATATGCGATGGTCGGCTATTCTACCTCTCAAGCGAGCCACTCCGCCTTTTACAGAGGGCAACTCCGCACTTCAGTCGCCACCCTTGCCTTCATTTGCAGTCAGCAGCCTGGCCGGAATAATATCTGGTATTCGGCTGAAGCGTTCAGCAGTTGGTGACCCCCTCGCGTGTCAGCAATTAGGAGGCTAACCCATATATGAGTATCAGCCAGCTAGCCAGGTCGATCTCAGAATCGCCCACCCTGAAGCTCAATGAAGAAGCCCGGTTGCTGCGGGAAAAAGGCGAACCGGTAGTCCATCTGGGGGCCGGGGAGCCTAAGAACAAGGCCCCGATCACTGCCATTCTTAGCTCGGCGGCCAGACTCAACACTGGGGATATCAAGTATGTGCCGACGGATGGGTTGCCTTCCCTGAAAAAAGCCATCATCCGCTATACCGAGGAGAATTATGGGCGGCTTGTCGAGCCGGAGAATGTGATCGTCTCCACCGGCGCCAAGCAGTCCATCTATAACATCCTCCTCTCCATCATCGATCCCCAGGACGAGGTTATCCTGCTGGCCCCCTATTGGGTGAGCTACCCTGAAATGGTCAAGATGGTCTATGGGCGTCCGGTTATCGTCAAGCCGCCGAACGACAGCTACATCCCCCGCCTGGAAGACATTGAGGAGGCTACCAGTTCGTACACCAAAGCCATCATTGTCAACAGCCCCAATAATCCCTCCGGCGTGATGTATCCGGAGGCGTTCATCGCCGAGCTTGTGGAATTCTGCGAGAGCAGGGACATCTACCTGATCATGGACGATATCTACCACAAGCTGGTCTTCGATGGCGCGCAGTTCACGCCAGCCTACCGCTACACCAGTCGAGACATCGAAAACACACGGGTCATCGTGGTGAATGGCGTCTCCAAGCTGTACGGCATGACGGGCTTTCGCATTGGGTGGGTGGTTGCCAGTCGCAGGCTGGTGGAGGTGATGACGAACGTCCAGGCCCAGACCACTTCCTGCCCGGCGGTTGTATCGCAGGCGGCGGCAGAGGGCGCGCTGACCGGCGTGCAGAGCACCGTGGAGAACCTGCGGTTGACCATACAGAACAACCGGGACGTGATCATGCGCGAATTGGAGACCTTCACCGGCGTCAAGGTCACCAAGCCGAACGGCACTTTCTACTGCCTGCCGGATTTCCGGGCGTACAACGGCAGCTCGGTTCAGTTGGCGGACTTCCTGCTCAAGAAGGCCCTGGTGGTCACCGTACCCGGCAGGGAATTCGGCATGGAAGGCCACCTGCGCCTGAGCTACGCCGGTTCGGTGAAAGATCTGACCGAAGGGGTGAAGCGCATGAAGTGGGCGTTGGACCCGAACGCCCCGAACGAAATCTACATTGGTGACCGCAAGATGGTGAGGGATTGGCTATGAACAACTTGCTGAACATCAAGACCCCTGCTCAGGACCAGGCAGCGGCCCTCAAGAGCGACTACGGCCTTAAAAACCACGGCCTAACCAACCTGAACACCGTCTATTGGAATCTGACGGCAGAGGCACTCTATGAGGAGGCCATCTTCCGTCGCGAGGGGCTGGTTGCGCGGCAGGGGCCGCTGGTGGTGAACTCCGGCAAGCACACCGCGCGCGCCGCCCAGGACAAGTTCATCGTGCGGGAGCCAACGACCGAGGGGCATATCTGGTGGGGCGAATACAACCGCCCGCTTGACGCCGCTAAATTCGAGGATTTGTTCAGCCGTTTGCAGGGTTTTTTGCAGGGGCGGGATGTCTTCGTGCAGGATTGTTACGTGGGCGCTGACCCGGAGTACCGCCTGCCGATTCGGGTCATCACTGAATATGCCTGGCACAGCCTGTTTGCCCGCAACATGTTTATCCTGCCGGAGAATCGCGAGGAATACCGACAGCACGTGCCGGAGTTTACCGTGTTCTGCGTCCCTTCCTTCAAAGCCTTTGAGCCGATTGACGGGACACGCACCAGCACCGTCATCGCGCTCAACTTTGAGCACCGGCTGTGTATCATCGGCGACACGGCCTATGGCGGCGAGATCAAGAAATCGGTCTTCACGCTGATGAACTACCTGCTGCCTCTGGAAGGGGTGATGCCCATGCACTGCTCGGCCAACCGGGGGCAGGATGGCGATGTGGCGCTCTTCTTTGGCCTTTCCGGCACCGGCAAGACCACGCTGTCCGCCGATCCGGGTCGGGGGCTGATTGGGGACGATGAGCACGGCTGGAGCGACAGCGGGGTGTTCAACTTCGAGGATGGCTGTTATGCCAAGGTGATTCAGCTATCCGCTGCGTCGGAGCCGCAGATTTACAGCGCGGTGCATCGTTTTGGCGCGATTCTGGAGAACGTGGTCTACGACCCCGTGACGCGCTACATCGACCTGGACGACGACGCCATAACGGAGAATACCCGCGCTTCCTACCCGCTGGAATACATCGAGAACGCCGTCCCGGAGAAGACGGGAGGACATCCGCGTAACATCATCCTGCTGACCTGTGATGCCCAGGGCGTCATGCCACCGATTGCTCGCTTGACCACCGACCAGGCGCTCTACCACTTCATCTCCGGCTACACCTCCAAAGTGGGAGGGACGGAAGTCGGCCTAGGCAAGGAGCCGGAAATCACCTTCAGCGCCTGTTTCGGCGCGCCGTTCATGGTTCACCATCCTGCCTTCTACGCTGAACTGCTCAGGAAAAAGATTCTCCGCTACGGCACGCATTGCTGGCTGGTGAACACCGGCTGGGTGGGCGGCCCCTACGGGGTGGGGAAGCGTATCAGCATCCGCTATACCCGTGCGCTGCTTAACGCGGCGCTCAGCGGGGCGCTCCTGGACGGGCCTTATTACCAGGACCCCATCTTCGGATTTGAGGTCCCCAAGCAATGCCCAGGCGTTCCGGAGGAGGTGCTTTATCCGGCTCAATCCTGGCCCAGTGAGCAGGAATACTGGGACAAGTATCGCCAGCTTGCCAACCGCTTTGTGGACAACTTCAAGAAATTCGCGCCGGAGTGCTCGCCAGAGGTGCAGGCAGCCGGGCCAAGGGTGTGACTCCGTTGCGCCTGGCCGTTGTGAAAGGGGCCGGGCGCTGGGGCGGAAGGAAGAACAGCCCGTCACAGGTAGACGGGCTGTTTTTGCGGAAAGCTGAAACAAAGGGGACGGCAGATTGACGCCGTCCCCCCCTGGTTGGTACAGGCGAGCGCTGGCTACAGCGCGGCCACGATGTTGCTGAAGATGTTGCCGATAGCCGGGCCGAGCAGCGTCAGAATGACGATCACGACGATAGCCACCAGAACCAGGATGAGCGCGTACTCGACGAGACCCTGACCCTCTTCACGTGGTAGATACAACATGATGGATTCCTCCCTGAGATAAAGAATGACACTTGTCACGTCTGTCCCTTGTGGGAACTACTCGTAAAGTAACATGTATTTGGGAGTACGTCAATAGCTTGAGACAATTTTTATGAAATGTTCACAAATGGCTGCGTCTGAAGGCTTCGTCAATTCTTGGCGGATTGCTATGTGGTCCTTGTGCCCCGGCCCGTGCCGACTCTGTGCGGCGGTCGCCGGGAGATGGAGGTTCTAGCATCGCCCGCCGGTCCCGTGCTAAAATGCCTGCCATCGTGCGTCCTGGTTTAGGCGTCGAACATGCCCTTGCGGGGCAAATAGCAGGCTGGTGTCGGTATCGAGATGACCGAGCGACAAGCGCGTCAATCGGAAAACGAGGCGCATCCGCTAGTGATGGTCGTTGACGACGACTGGATGAATCGCGAGGTGTTGGAGGCCTATCTGGTAGCTGCGGGATGTGAGGTGCTGCTGGTCCACGATGGCCCCACGGCATTGCGGCTGGCGCAGGAGCGCCTGCCGGACCTTGTTCTGCTGGATATCAACATGCCAGGAATGAGCGGCTATGAGGTTTGCGCACGGCTCAAGAGCCACCCAAGCACACAATTCACCCCTGTGGTGATGGTCACCGCCCTGGAAGCGGAAGACGACAAGATTAAGGCCATTGAGGCGGGCGCGGATGATTTCCTCACCAAGCCGTTCAATTCCCTGATGATGATGACCCGTATCCGCAGCCTGCTGCGCATCAAACGGCTGCATGACGAGCTGGAGAATCGCAACAACCTTCTGCGGCGCGTGCTCAACCGTTATGTCAACGAGGATATCGTTGACGTGATCCTGGTGGACCCGGATCGGTATCTCAAGCTGGGCGGGGATACGCGCACCGTGACCGTCTTCTTCGCCGATATTCGCGGGTTTACGGCCTTTGCGGAGCGCAGGCCTGCGCACGAAGTGCTGCAAACGCTGAACCAAATCTTCAATGCCCTGACGGAGGTTATCTTCCAGCACCAGGGCACGCTGGATAAATATATCGGTGACGAGCTGATGGCTTTCTTCGGCGCGCCCGTCTCAACGGGTGACGACACCCTCAATGCCCTGCGGGCTGCCCTGGAAATGCAGGCCGTCTTCCGGCAGGTGTGCAGCAAGATCGGGAATCCGGAGCTGGCCCAACTTGGATTGGGGATCGGTCTGCATAGTGGGGAGGTGGCGGTGGGCAATGTGGGGTCTGAGCGTGTGATGAGCTATACGGTTATCGGCGACGTGGTGAATACCGCCCGCCGTATCCAGCAGGCAGCTCCCGGCGGAGCGGTGTACATCAGCGAGTCCACGTACCAGATGGCCGCTTCTGCCATCGAGGCCGAGCGCCTGGAGGCGCGCATGTTCTCCGGCAAGAGCGCCCCCATCGTGGTCTACGCTTTGCGCGGCCTCAGGCTGTAGGCCAGACGGTGGGCAATCGTTGGCTGCCCGGACCTCCCTGAAGGCTATAATGGAGTCATCGTAACGCATTTTGAGCTGTTGGCTCGCTATTTCCGGCCATGTCCTATCGTGATCCAATGCGCTCTGGTCCGCCGCTATGGCTGGTCCTTCTGGTGGCGGCGATGCTCGTCTTCGGCGGGTATTTCGTGTGGACCGGGGTGCGCAATTATCTGGCTGCTGGCATGCGTGGCATCGCCGAGGCGACGGAGGTTTCGCGCGCGGCGGCGACCGCCAGCGCCCCGCCCACACGCGATCTTCGGTTTACGCCTGCCCCAACGCGGACCCCTGTGCCTCCCTGCCAGGAGTTTGTGGTCACCGCACCGGAGGCCATCATCCGCGAGTGCGCGGGGCTTAACTGCCCGGTGCACGGTGTGGTGCACCAGGGCGATATCGTTTGCGTGTTGGAGCGCGATTACGTCAATGCAGAATGGTATATCATCGACCTGGATGAGAGCGACTTCTTCACGGAACTGGCTTACATGCACCAGAGCGTGATCAGGGCCGCCAACCCAAGCCCCACACCGACAATTACCATGACGCCTTTACCGACGGTCACCCCCCTGCCGACCTCCACGCCGCTGCCCACCCCGCGCCCCACGCAGACGCCCAATCCTGCGACTCCGCCTACCCCCACCCCGACTTTCACTGCGTCGCCCACACCACCGCTCATCAGCGGATAAATCTGCATCGCTCTTGCCCTGGCGGCGCGTTCTCCAGGCTTGCGGTTTTGCCCTTTTACGAGCACAATGCCCTGAAGGTTCAGAGGAGCTTGGGGACGCCAGGGATTGGCTGCCGGCGTGTGTGTCTGGCAGGGTAGGCCGGCCCGGCAATGAGTGGCGGCTGAGGCCCGGAATATTGCCGAATCATTTTCAGGCCTGGATGTCCGATATGTGTATTGACGTTTCGTAAATAATTGGTTTACACTGAGATGGTTTTTAGTGGGGGAACGCTGCTTGTGGCATAGAAAGGTGAGCGCACCATGTCCTCCGGGTTGAGGCAGACCCAGCAACCGTCCAGACAGCGAGGCCAGCCTGCCTCTGAGGGAGAGGAAGCTGCTCAGGCAGAAGCCTATAGCTCTTCTGCCTCAGGGGGCCGGAGGGCTGTGGGAAAAACGCTGCCCAAACGCCGCACGACGCCCGTGGTGGCACAGTTGCGTAAACAACTGCGCCCCAAGCTGCTGGCCACCCCGGATGAAGCCGACCTGTGGGATGCCCAGAACCCTGAGCATCAGCAGGTCATCCGCGACCGGCTCAATGTTGTGTTGCAGCGCACCAACATCAAGCTCAGCCCTCCAGAACGCCAGGAGTTGGAGCAGGCCCTGATCGCAGACCTGCTGGGGTTTGGGGCGATGGAACCGTTGGTTCGGGATAGAACCTGCTCCGAGATTATGGTCAACGGACCGGAGATCATTTTCGCCGAGCGCAAGGGGCGATTGATCGAGACCGAGTACGTGTTCGACGACGAGGATCATGTGCGATGGACGGCCCAGCGCATCGTGCGTCCCTTGCAGCGCGATCTCTCCCGGAGCAACCCCATGGTGGACGCGCGCCTGCCCGATGGCTCGCGCGTGCACATCATCATGCCCCCTTCGGCCCTGCTGGGGACGACCATCACCATCCGCAAATTCCCGGAGAAACCGCTGACCGTCGAGGACCTCGTCCAGTTTGGCTCCTTTACCGAGGATGTGGCCAGGTTTCTGGAGGCCTGTGTGCAGGCGCGGCTCAACATCATTGTCAGCGGGGGGACGGGGTCTGGCAAGACGACGCTGCTCAACGTGCTGTCCAGCTTCATTCCGGAGGACGAGCGCATTGTGACTATCGAGGATGCGGCGGAGCTTCAGCTCAAACAGCGACACGTCGTCAGCCTGGAAACCTGCCCGCCGATTCCCGGCACGGAAGACGAGGGGCGGCTGACGATCCGGGACCTGGTGAAAGGCTCTCTGCGAATGCGGCCCGACCGCATCGTGGTGGGGGAGTGCCGCTCTGGTGAGGCGCTGGACATGCTCCAGGCGATGAACACCGGCCATGACGGCTCCCTGACAACCATTCACGCCAACAGCCCGCGCGACTGTATTGCCCGCCTGGAAACGCTGTGCCTGATGGCCGGAATGGACCTGCCCGTTACCGTGATCCGGGCCCAGATCGCCAGTGCCGTGAACCTTATCGTGCAGCAGAGCCGCCTGAAGGACGGCAGCCGCAAGATCGTGCAGATCACCGAGGTGCAGGGTATGGAGGGCAATTCGGTGACGCTGCAAGACATTTTTGTCTACAAGACCCCGGACCACACCGGGATGGGTCCCAGCCACACCGGTGGAGGGGTTTTGGAGCCTACCGGCTTCCGTCCCAGGTTCACCAGCCGCTTTGAGGAGCTGGGGATGCGCCTGGACGCGCGCATCTTTGGCGCTGACCGGCTTCAGTTCACACGTAAGTGAGGGGCGGGGGTATTCCGCAGGTGGTTGAAGCCGCCGCCGGGTGGCTAACAATGGGGTTCTGAGGGCAGGGAAGACTCTCATGCGCTTCGTATGCTATGCTGAGCAGGGCGCTGGCGAGCAGTTGGGCCTTGAGCTTTTTGGCGTGGTCTACGATCTGCCTGCCATGGTGGAGCGTGTCTCGTCGCTTTTGGGGCTGGCCGCGCCGCCTGTCCCACCGTCCTTGTGGGCCTATCACGCCTGGCCGCCAGAGCAAAAAGCACAGCTCGCGGATATTGTCAGGCGGCTGCCGGAGCTGGGGCCGGAGCATGTGCGGGATTTGATGCGCCAGCATGCCCGCCGCCTGCCGCCAGTGCCGCGCCCAGGCTCAGTCCGCTGCTTTGCCGCCTTTGAGGAGCACGCCCGAATCCTGCGGCAGCGTTGTGGCATGGGCATGCCTGCGCAGTGGCACGCGGTGCCCGTTTTTCACTTTGGCAACCACAACGCCGTTTACGGCCCCGGCGCGGAAATCCCCCACCCGGCGTCATTCTGGCTGGATTACGAGCTGCAAGTCGCCTGCGTTATCGGCAGGGAGGGCGCCAACATTCGCGCCGAGGAGGCGGATGCTTATATCCTTGGCTATACGATTATGAACGACTGGTGCGCGCGCGACCTGGAGATGTACGAGATGCGCCTGGGGGTAAGCCCGGCCAAAGGGCGAGATTTCGCCATCTCCATCGGCCCAGCGCTGGTTACGCCCGATGAGCTGGCCCCTTACGCCATTGGAGAGGGCGTCCAGCGCCGCTATGATCTGAAAATGACCGTGAGCGTGAATGAGCGGCTGCTTTCCACGGGCAACTTCCGGCAGATCCACTTCACCTTTGCCCAGATGATCGAGCGGGCCAGCGCCGATGTGACGCTCTATCCGGGGGACATTTTCGGCAGTGGGGCGGCGGGGAATGGCTCTCTGCTGGCGCTGGGGGGGGAGGAGGCACTGGGCCGCTGGCTGCAACCGGGCGACGTGGTCGATCTGGAAGTCGAGGTGCTGGGCGTGCTGAGGAACACGATTGCCCCGCCGCGTGTGTAAGCGCCAGGGGGTTCTCCACCGCTTCCCCTGAAATTTGAACGGACAGGCGAGGTTGAGCGGAGCATATGGGCGGTTCTCTGCCTCTGGATCAGGTCATCGAGGGTGACTGTGTCGAGGTGCTGGGCACGCTGCCGGAGCAATCCATCGATTTGATCTTTGCCGATCCGCCCTACAACCTGCAACTGCAACAGGAGCTTTGGCGGCCCAACGTGACCAAAGTGGATGCCGTCAACGATGCGTGGGATCGCTTTGAGGACTTCGCCGCCTACGATGCCTTCACCCGTGACTGGCTGGCGGCCTGCCGCCGCGTGCTCAAGGATACGGGGACCCTGTGGGTGATCGGCTCCTACCACAACATCTACCGGGTCGGCGCGATTCTCATGGACCTGGGGTACTGGATTCTGAACGAAGTGGTGTGGCGGAAGACCAACCCCATGCCCAATTTCCGGGGGGTGCGCTTTGCCAATGCCCACGAGACTCTGATCTGGGCGCAGAAACGCAAAGGCGCGCGCTATACCTTCAATTACCGGGCGATGAAGGCGCTCAACGGCGACCTGCAAATGCGCAGCGATTGGTTGCTGCCGATCTGTTCCGGCAGGGAGCGGCTGAAGATCGACGGCAAGAAGGCGCATTCCACCCAGAAGCCGGAGGCGCTGCTTTACCGTGTGATTCTGTCCAGCTCCAATCCGGGCGACGTGGTGCTCGATCCCTTCTTTGGGACGGGCACGACCGGCGCAGTGGCCCGGAGGCTGCACCGCCACTGGATCGGGATCGAGCGGGATGCGCGCTACATTGAGGCAGCGCGGGCGCGCATCGAAGCCATTCAGCCGGGGCCTTACACTGACACCCTGTTTCATTTCCCCGGCAGGCGGGAACAACCACGTGTTCCCTTCGGTCTGTTGCTGGAGCAGGGCTTGCTGCGGCCAGGGCAGGCGCTGTATTTCGACGCCCGCCAGGACCTGGCGGCGACGGTGCTCGCCAACGGGCACATCCGGCATGGAGAGGCCGTCGGCTCTATCCATCAGGTAGCCAGGGCGCTCAAAGGGGGACCCTGTAACGGCTGGCAACACTGGTACTACCAGGACCCGGAGACCCGGCAATTGCTGGTGATCGATCAGCTTCGAGAACGCATCCGCGCCGGCTACGGCGGGGGGTAAAGGGCCTGGCTCGGCGGAGGGGGAAAGCCTCACTTGCGCAGAAGTACGGGTCCGCGTACGATGATGCTATATGCTCGGTGAAGGAGGGAAAGCGCATGAGGTGGGCCATTCGATGGTTACTCCTGGTGGGACTGATCGCTGGCATGCTCTCTCTGTTCGGCAGTGCGGTGCGTGCTCAGTCAGGCATTACGATCACGGTGTTGTGCAGCCAGTATCTTCGCACGGAGCCATCCGAGGATGCGCAGCGGGTGGGGCTGATGAACCCCGGTGAGACTCACCTGGTTTTGGGGCAGTATGCGGGCTGGCTCTACGTTCAGATCGATGCCAGTTTGCAGGGCTGGGCGTTCTATGGGTCCTGCTTGCAGTTGAACGGCAACTTTGGCGCGCTGCCACGGCTGGACCCGGCGCAATTCCAGCCCGCTGTTTATACCGGCCCTCCCACGGCTGCAGTGGCCTGTTCACAATACCTGCGCCGCGCCCCTTCTACCGATGCAGAGGTGCTCACCGTTCTGAGTGACGCCGATTCACCGCTGAGCATCAGTGGCCGCACGGAGGACAATAACTGGATGCTGGTGACCACAGTGGGCGGTCAGGTCGGCTGGACCGCCTACACGGAATGCACCCAGGTGCGCGGCAGCTTCCTCTCCGTGCCGGTTGTGGAAACCGGCGCGGCGTATGGCGGGCCGCCCGTGTTGCAGGTGCTCTGCGCGCAGTACGTGCGTGCGCAGCCCAGCACGGATGCGCCGCGCGTGGCGATCATGGAGCCTGGCGACGAACCCTGGTCCATCGATGCGCGGGATACCAGCGGGTCCTGGCTGCTGGTGACCCATGCCGACGGCAGCTTTACGGGGTGGACGGCCAATGGGAGCTGCATCAGCATCCTCGGCAACTTCCGAGATATTCCAATCGTCAGCGAGGGCGAGGCCTCCTACGGTGGGCCGCCGGTGGCGACCCTGGCCTGTTCGCAATATTTGCGCGCTTTCCCCAGCATGGAGGGCCGCCACCTGGCCGTACTGGATGCCACGAGCGGAGTCCTGGAGGTTGTCGGGCGGACTGAGGATATCGGGTGGGTGTATGTGCGGACCGGCAACGGGGCCGAAGGCTGGATGGCCTCCGGCAACTGTCTGCGTGTGCAGGGCAACCTCTTTCATGCGCCCGTGATCGAGCAGCAGCCCTACAGCGGCCCGCCTCTGGTGCAGGTCGCCTGTCCTCAGAATGTGCGGGCAGCGCCCGCTGACGACGCCGAGCGCGTGGCCGTCCTGCAGCCAGCTGACGCGCCGCTGGAGGTTGTGGCGCGTACCGGGGACCTGGCCTGGGTGTATGTGGAGCTGCCCAGCGGGCTGGCGGGGTGGACCGCCAACGGGGCCTGTGTAACGGTGACAGGCGATTTGTTCCAGGCTCCGGTGGCGGAGGCCGACACGGTGGCCGCGATCAGCGCCTATCAAGGCCAGCCGATTGCCAACATGGTCTGCGCGCAGTACCTGCGCACGGGGCCGAGCACGGACTACCGCTCTCTGGGGCCGATGTCACCCGGCGCGGGTCCCTTTGAGGTGATCGGGCGCAGCGAGGACGGCTCCTGGCTGCTGCTGATGCAGGCGGATGGCTCCCAGGGATGGGCCGCCTGGGGGGAGTGCTTGCAGGTGCGGGGGGATGTGTACAGCCTGCCTATCGTCAGGCCGCGTGGCTACGACGGTCCGCCGATTGCCACGGTCCGCTGTTCCCAATACCTGCGCACGCTGCCCACCGAGGAGGCTCGCTCATTGGTGATCATCAACGGCACAGAAGGCCAGTTGCGCATCACCGGGCGCACGGCAGACCAGCGCTGGATGCAGATCACGATGGAGGACGGGACGGTTGGTTGGGCGGCTACGGGAATCTGCCTGGGCGTGCTGGGCAACTTCTACGAAGTGCCGGTGGTAGAGTTGGGCGCTGGGGAAGGGTACAGCGGCCCACCCATTGCCTCGGTGAGCTGCTCCCAATACCTCCGCGCCGCGCCCTCCACCAGCGCTGAAGAGCTTGCCATCCTGCAACCCACCGATGGTCTCCTGGATATCGTAGGGCGCAACGCGGACACGACCTGGCTATACGTGCGGCGCGCAGACGGGCTGGAAGGCTGGACGGCCAACGCGGAGTGTCTGGTCATCCAGGGGAATCTGGCCTCGTTGCCGTTGCAGGAGGTCACCACCTACCAGGGGCCGCCGGTGGCCGACGTGCTGTGTGACGTGAACCTGCGGCGCAATCCCATCGCCGATGCGGAGGTGATGACGGTGCTGACGGCTGATTCGGGCCTCTTCAACATCATCGGGCGGGATGACGACGCCGGTTGGGTGCTGGTGGAGTCGCCGAGTGGGCTGGTCGGGTGGCTGGGCCTTGGCGACTGTGTGACGACGCGGGGGAATGTGCTGAACGCACCCACGCCCGCCGGGCCGCGCGATCCTCAACTGTGGACGGTGATCCGGGCGGAAGGGGCCTGCGACGGCAGCGACCAGGCCAGCCAGATCATTGCCGCCTTCAACCGCACCGGCCCCATCAGCGCCGTGAGCCGCCAGTGCACGAGCGACGCGCAAGGGCTGCAAGCGCTGACGCAGTTCCGGGTCGAGGTGGCGATTGTGACCGGCGGCTGCCCCGGTTTCCAGGAAGTGCGCCTGAGCGGCGGGCAGTCGTTGTGCCACCGCTTCCTGCGCACGACACAGGTGGACGACTTCATGAACTACGCGCGCGGACGTTAGCCGTTCGCGCTCCGGCTTCAGCAGTTGGCGGGAGGGTGCACAGGCTGCGCCCTCCCGTGCTTTTTCAGGCCGGCAGGAAGCCGCTTGGCGCCTTCAGGGGGCCAGCAGCCGTAGCGCAGCCTCGCGCAGCGCCCCCGCATCCGGCAGGCCGTCCACGCGCAGGACGGCGTTGCCCTCCCCGTCGATGACCAGCGTGCTGGGAATGGCCCGCACACCGTAGCGCCAGGCTGCCTCGCGCCCGATCTCGCTGAGCAGGTCCAGGCGCAGCACGTCCACCCTGCCGCTCAGGTCTGCTTCCAGCCCATCCACGATGGGCTTGGCCACAAGGCAGATGGTTCACAGGTTGGAGTAAAACTCCACGATTGTCGGCTGGCCGTCGGTGAGGCGGGCGTTCAATTCCTCGGCAGATGCCAGCGGGGTGGGGCGCGTCTCCAGCAGCAGGTGGGCCAGGATGAAGGCCGCCAGCAGCAAGATCGCCAGCGCGATGTGGGGATGTTGGCGAATGAAGGTGCGGATCGTGGCTGGCATGGCGTGGTCGATTCTACGGTCCTGTATCTTGTGCTTGATGATTTGATGCAGTGTCTGGCGCTGAAGTTACGGAATCGATGTCAGAGCGGTTGTTTCGGGCGGAAAAGGGGGTTGGGGCAGGGCTACCGGGTGTGGTTGTGTGCATCGTATACCACCTGCCCGCCGATGAGGGTCTTTTCCACCAGGTTCACCCCGAAGCGGTAGCCCAACTGGCGGTAATCTTTTACGCCCCAGATCACCACATCTGCTGCGCGGCCTGGCTCCAGGCTGCCGATGCGCTCGCCCAGGCTGAGGGCATGGGCGGCGTTGAGCGTGCTGGCTGCCAGTGCCTGGGCCTGGGTCAGCTTCAGGTAGCGGGTGGCGAGCGCCAGCACGAACTGCATGTTCTCACACCAGGCTGTGCCGGGATTGCAGTCTGTCGCCAGGGCCAGGATCGCGCCGGCGGTGAGCAATTGCCGGGCGGGCGTGTAACGGCCCATCCCCAGCCCAAAAGGCGTCGTGGGCAGGGCGACGGCTACCGTGTCGCTGGCCCCCAGCAGCGCGATCTCGTCGTCCGGTGTGGCGTCCAGGTGATCGAGGGAGGTTGCCCCCAGCTCAACGCCCAGGCGGGTCCCGCCGAGCGCGTTGAACTCGTCCACATGGATTTTGAGCTTCAGGCCGTGCTGGCGGGCTGCCGTGAGAATACGCGCTGTCTGGGACAGGGTAAAAGCGCCTTCCTCACAGAACACGTCACAAAACATCACCCCCGGCCAGTGCTCCTCTTTCCAGGCGGCGACGGCGGGCAGCATCTCGTGGATGACCAGGTCCACGTAGCCGTCGGGATCGTCGGCGAACTCCGGGGGCAGGGCATGCGCGCCCAGGAAGGTGGGCACGATCTGGATGGGGTGCTCGGCGTCCAGCCGGGCGATGGCCTTGAGCATGTTCAGCTCTGCTGTTGTCTCCAGCCCGTAGCCGGTCTTGATCTCCAGCGTGGTCGTGCCGTGTTGCAGGGCCAGGTCCAGCCGCCCTTTGGCGCTGTCAACCAGCTCCGCCAGGCTGGCCGCACGGGTGGCGCGCATGGTCCGGACAATGCCGCCCCCTTCGGCCATGATCTGCTGGTAGGTGGCCCCGGCAATGCGGCGCTCGAATTCATCGGCGCGGTCCCCGGCCCACACCATGTGGGTATGCGGGTCCACCAGGCCCGGCGTGACCACCCGGTCGGTGGCGTCGATGATTGCGGCAGGCTCGTACACGCCGCGCAGTTGATCGCTGGTCCCGACCGCGACGATCAGGCCATCGGCCACGGCCAGCGCTCCATCCTCGATCAACCCCAGGTCGCCCAGGGCATTGCCGCGTTGCGCGCCGCCCTGGTGCGCGGGAATGACGCACAGTTGCCGGGCATGGGTGATGAGCAGGTCCACTGCCTGGCCCATAAGCGCATCCTTTGAGGTAAGCCTGGGCTAAGGGAACGACCGTCTCTATTTTAGCACAGCTCTCCAGAGGGCATTCTCCCTGAGGCTGCCCGGCGCGGGTCAGCATAAGGGAGCCGTAGGGATCGCGCCGTGTTGCCGCCCGCCAAGTGTGGCATACTGTGTTCGCTGAACTGCTATCAGAATGTCGGAATGAGAGGGGTAGCCCCACATGGTACGCCGTTTTGCTGCTTTGTTGCTGGCTTTGCTGCTCCTGCTGGGCGTACTTCCGGCCCTGGCGCAGGGGGGCGGTGACGAGGAATCCTTGCCTGAAGCCGCGCGGATGACCGGCTTCCGCCATGAGTACCAGGGCTGGAACAACTGCGGCCCGGCCACGCTGACCACAGCCCTCAGCTACTTCGGCTGGCAGGAGGACCAGTTCACTGCTGCAAGCTGGTTGAAGCCGGACCCGGAGGACAAGAACGTCAGCCCGTGGCAGATGGTCGAGTTTGTCAACACGCAGACCCCGGTCCGGGCGCTCTTCCGCTACGGCGGGGACCTTGATCGGCTGCGGCAGATGGTTGCGCATGACTTCCCTGTGATCATCGCAGCGGGCTATGAACCGGAAGGCTATGACTGGATGGGGCATTACCTGCTGATCGCAGGCTATGATCGCCGGGCGGGAACCTTCCTCACCCAGGACTCCTTCCTGGGGCCGGATACGGTGTACCCGGAGGACGAGATCGACCGGTACTGGCGGCATTTCAACCGCGTCTACATCGTGCTGTACTCCCCGGAGCGCGAGGGGGAGCTGCTCGCTCTACTGGGGGGGGACGCCGACCCGGCCTCCAACGCCGCCCGCGCTTTGGAAACCGCCCGCCAGGAAGCGGCGGCCAATCCATCGGATGCCTTCGCCTGGTTCAACTTGGGGACGAGCTACGTCTTGCTGGAGATGTACCAGGAGGCAGCGGTGGCCTATGACCAGGCGCGCAGTGTGGAGCCGGGGTTGCCCTGGCGCATGCTGTGGTACCAGTTTGGACCTTTCGAGGCTTACTACCGGGTGGGCCGCTGGGACGATGTCATTGCCCTGGCGCAGTTCAACCTGGCCACCACGCCGGATGGTGAGCACCCTATCGAGGAGACTTACTACTACGCAGGCCTGGCCCGCCAGGCGTTGGGCGAGACTGAGCGCGCCATCCTTAATTTCCAGCAGGCGTTGGCTATCAACCCCAACTTCTCCCCGGTGCAGGATGCCCTGGCCGCCCTGCAGCAGGGCAGCGGGGCCGGAGGCGGGTGAGGAGGCCCGGCTGTGCGCGGTGTTGCTGCGCCCCTGGCGGCGCACTACAATCAGCTGCCAGGTGGACCCAACTGATTTTCCTGTGACCTGCCAACCAGCCCGTGAACGGGATGTCTGCTGTTGAATGAACCTGAGCGGTTACGCGCCGGAACATAGCGCCCCGGTACGCCATCTCCTCCAGCATTTTGATCGCCTTCACCGCCATCTGGATTGGCAGGACGCCGAGCGGTGGCTGCAAGGTACGGCGGTGATGGCCTGTCTGGGCTGGCGCGAGCAGCGGTTGGAGGCTGGCAAGTCGGTGTCGCCGCCCCAGCGAGGAGCCAGTTGGCTGCGCCTGGTCGCTCTGGGCGGTGGGCTGTCAGTTGGCCCGGCTGTCAGAAGGCTGTGGGCGTGGCTGCTGCCGCGCATGCGGGAGCGTGGCGTGCAACGGGTGAACGTGCTGCTGATGAGCGCCTGGCTGGGCCGTGCCCTGTCGTCATTGGACTTTGTGCACGTGGATGATGTGGTCACCCTGCGCTACACAGGTGGTCCCCGGCGGGCGCTGCCCGCGCCCCAGATGGACGACCTGATGATGCGCCCTGTGCAGACGGACGCCGACCTGGCTGCCGTGCTGGCGGTCGATCATGCGGCGTTCGAGCCGGTCTGGTGGCTGAGCGAGCAGGACCTGCGAGCTGCCTGGCCGGAGGCAGCGTCCTTCACCCTGGCGACGGTTGAGGGCAGTGCGGTGGGCTACGAGCTTTCTGTGCCACATGGTGATGGGGTTCATCTGGCCCGGCTGGCGACCATCCCGCAGATGCAGGGCCAGGGTGTGGGGAGCACGCTTTTGCAGCGGATGCTGCGCTACTTCCAGCAGCAGGGCGTTTACACGGTTACGGTCAACACCCAGGGCAGCAATATCGTCTCACAGCATCTCTACAGACGCTTCGGCTTCCAGGACACCGGCTTTGGTCTCCCGATCTGGGAAGCCCGACTTTGAGCTACGTGGGCCACTCGTCGTCCGGAGCGCCATCGTCCGCTGCCTGAGAGGAGCTAAGCGTGATGGCGGGGTTAGGCTGGGTATCTTCATCCTGGTCGGCTGGCGTCCGGTGCTCTACTGCGGATGCTCCTGGGCGCCAATCATCGGAGGCGGAACTGGGCGGAGGCTCTGGCTCCTGCGCCTGTTGCGGTTGTGTTTCTTCCAGAAACGAGGCGGTTTTGAGGGCGCGTGGCTCGCCAAGCGCGTTGTAGACGGGGCCAGCCGAGATGTTCATGCCCGGTGGAGGCTCTCCGAAAAGTGTCGTTTTCAGGGCGCGGTGAGGCTCTCCGGCAACGTCTACGTCCAGGAGTTGCGCCAGAGAGATCGGCTCGCCTGGTGTGTTGCCCGTCTTCCACTCTGCCAGCAGGCCCGGCTCCTCTGGCAGAGAATCAGGCCGGGGGGCAGCAGGACCATCGCGTACTTCGGGCACATCGTCCTGAATCCAGTCGCCGCCGTCGTTCTGCGGCTCTTCAAGGCCTGCTTCGGGCGATTCGCCCTCATTCAACGGGGGTAAGCCGCTGTCAGCCTCCTCAGCTTCCGCTTCGGGTGGCGAGGCGGTGGCTGGGGAGGGGGAGCCGGGCGGGCGGTGCCAGCCGGGCGGACGAGAGCTTGCCAGGCGTTCGCGCATCTCAGGCAGATCGGACTGGGCGGGGTCGAGCCGGCTGAGCTTCTCGATGGCCGCCTGGGCATGGCTCAATGCGCCCTGTTCCATGGCGAAGGTGAACGCTGCCCGCCAGTAAGCCACGGGACGGGTTCTCTCCAGCTGCAGGAGCACATCGGAGGCGTCGCGATAACCTGGCGAATCGGTTACGACCGCCAGCAGGTGGTTGCCTGCCTGTTCCCAACGCCCTTCGCGCAGCGCGACAATCGCGGCGCGGTAATGCTGTTCAGCCGACCTGGAGGTTTGCGAGGTCATATCTTACGCTTTCTTTGCTATCTATTTTAGCGGGGGACGGGGGAACCGGATCGATAGCCAGCGGATTCAAAGCGTGCTCTAACCACATTCGTATCGAAAGCAAATTTACGTTTCCTTTTCCGTCGGGCGTTGTTAGAATTCCTCCCTGGAAAGGATATTGGGGGACGGCCTTCCGTGTTCTCATAATGGAGAAACCGCATGGACGTAAAAGCGATAGCTGGTGCAATACAGGAGTCAGACGCCGACGCCGTCATTGTGAACCTTTTCGAGGGGCTACAGGAACCTGGCGGCGCAACGAAGGCGGTTGACGGGGCGCTGGGTGGGGCCATCCGCGAACTGGTGGAGGGCGGCGACTTCACGGGCAAGGCCGGGCAGGTCGCGGTCCTTTATCCGCGTGGGGCCATTCCCGCCCGGCGGGTGATCCTGGTGGGCCTGGGCGCACAGGAGGCTTTCGATGTTGAGGCGGTGCGTCGTGCGGCGGCGCATGCCATCAAAAAAGCGTGTGAACTCAAAGCTGGCCGGGTGGCGACGATTCTGCATGGCGCGGGGGCGGGGGGGCTATCTGTGGAGGAAGCCGCCCAAGCCATAGCTGAGGGCAGCCTGCTGGCTGTGTATCGCTACCAGGGGCAGAAACAACCCAAGGACGAAGCCGCTGCTTTTACGCCGGAGACGCTTGAGCTGATGATCTTTGATGAGCAGGATGTGCCAGCGGCGCAGCGCGGTGCAGATGTCGCCCAGGCCATTGCAGCCGGGGTTGCCGTGACGCGCGATCTGGTCAACCAGCCTCCCAACGTCTGCACACCGACCCATATGGCCGGGGTCGCCAGCGAGATCGGCGATGCGGTGGGCCTGCGGGTGCAGGTGTTGGAGAAAGGCCAGATGCAGGCGCTGGGTATGGGCGCGCTGCTGGCTGTGGCCCAGGGCAGCGATACGCCGCCGCGCTTTATCATTATGGAGCACAACGCCGACCGCGCCGAGGAGCTTCCCTCGGTCGTCCTGGTGGGCAAGGGGGTGACGTTCGACACCGGCGGCTACAACCTGAAGCCGACCAAGGGCATGGGGACGATGAAGGGCGATATGGCCGGCGCGGCTGCCGTGATCGGGGCCATGCGGGCCATCGCGGCATTGGGCGTGCCCCTGCATGTTGTGGGCCTGGCCCCGGCCTCCGATAACATGATCAGCGGCCATGCCTACCGTCCCCAGGAGGTCGTTACGGCCAGCAATGGGGTCACCATAGAGATCAGCAACACCGATGCCGAGGGCCGCATGTTGCTGGCCGATGCGCTGGTGTTTGCCGGGCGCTTTGAGCCTGTCGCGGTGGTGGATATTGCCACGCTGACGGGGGCCTGCCTCACCGCGCTGGGCGGCGTGGCGGCAGGGGTGTTCAGCACCGATGACTCCCTGCGGGATACCCTGCTGGCCGCCGCAGAGGCCACCGCCGAAAAGCTCTGGCCGCTGCCGCTCTTCCCGGAATACGAGAAAACCCTGGAGTCGCAGGTGGCGGATATTGTCAACAGCGGCGGTCAGTATAGCGGTGTGGGATCGTCGGCCACCTTTCTCAAGCACTTCGTTGACTATCCCTGGGCGCATATCGACATGGCTGGCCTGGAATTCGACGCCAAAGACAATCCCTACATGCCCGCTAAAGGCGCGACTGGCTATGGCGTGCGCCTGCTGGTTGAGTTCGTGCGGCGCTGGGCTGCCCGGTAGCGGCTGCCAGGGGAGCCGCAGCTTACAAAAAGGATTGACGCTCCCCCCTCAGGCCGGTATAATGGCGCTGCCTCAGCCAAGCTGGGGTTCTTTAATCGTGAGTTTCCCAATTTTCCCCGTGCGTGTGTCCAGCCGGGCGCTCACGGCGGTGAAGCGAAGATTGGAGCCTGAGCATGTACGCGATCATCCGGACTGGTGGGCGGCAGTACCGCGCCGAGGTTGGCGCTGAGATTGATGTGGAGCGGCTGCCCTATGAGGTTGGCGAATCCATTGAACTGGCGGAAGTCCTGCTGCTGGCCGATGACGACCAGGTGAGTATCGGGCAGCCCCTGGTGGACGGCGCGAAGGTTAAGGCCACTGTTGTGGACCAGTACCGTGCCCGCAAGATTCACGTGTGGAAGTACAAGCCCAAGGAACGTTACCGCCGTCGCCAGGGACATCGGCAGTTCTATACACGGCTGCGCATCGATGAGATCATCCCGGCGTAGCGGGGTGGGTTAAGGAGAAGGACCATGGCTCACAAAAAGGGTGGCGGCTCCAGCCGCAACGGGCGTGACAGTCAGTCCAAGCGCCTGGGCGTCAAGAAGTTTGGCGGCGAGTATGTGATCCCTGGCAATATCATCGTCCGTCAGCGGGGGACCAAGTTCCATCCTGGCGAGAATGTTGGCATGGGCCGGGATTACACCATTTTTGCGACCGCCGAGGGATATGTCTACTTTGAACCGACCAGAGGGGGTCGCAAGCGTATCAGTGTCTATGCGGAAAGTCCTCATCGGGTGGAGGCCTGACCTCTCCCGACAACGGCGCAAGGCGCTACGCCAACCCACAGCGGTCCGTGGCGCGGAAAGGTATGGGGTAGGCCATGAAAGAAGGTATTCATCCGACCTGGTATCCTGAAGCCAGGGTGGTCTGCGCCTGTGGCAACACCTGGACCACCGGCGCAACCAGGCCCGAACTGCGTGTCGACGTGTGTTCCAAGTGCCATCCGTTCTTCACGGGCGAGCGCCGCATCGTTGACACCGAGGGGCAGGTGGACCGCTTCTACAAGCGGCTTCAGGTCCGCGACAACCTGCAGGCAGAACAGGCCGCCCGCGAGGCTGCGCGGACTTCCCCTGAGGTGCCGCTGAATGAAATCGGCCTGGCGACGCGCTATGTCAACATCCTCACCGAGAATGGATACACGGTTGTTGGGGATGTGTTGGACAAGATGGCCGAGGCCGGCGACCAGGGGCTTTTGGGCATACAGGGTTTTGGCCGCAAGGCGCTGGCCGATTTGAAGAAGCGCTTGCGTCAACTGGGTTACGAACTGCCCAGTCCGGAAGTTCAAGCCGAGACTGAGTAGCGAGACCAGGATGGGGGCAGGGCAGGCCAAGCAATCGCGCCTGCCCTGTTTTATATTTTGGGGAGGGCGTGCTGATGATTCACCATAGCGGTCGGGTCGAGGTTATTTGTGGCAGCATGTTCAGCGGCAAGACTGAAGAGTTGATCCGGCGTCTGCGGCGGGCCGAGATTGCCAGGCAGAAGGTCCAGGTCTTCAAGCCTGCGCTGGATAACCGCTACGCAGAGGAAAAGGTTGTCTCCCACAACGGGGTGGGACTGGCTGCCAAGCCGGTGGATTCCGCAGCCAGCATCCTGCAGAGCGTTGATCCGGATACGACTGTGGTCGGCATCGATGAGGCGCAGTTCTTCGATGAGGGGCTGCCTGCCGTGGTCAACGAGCTGGCCGGTCGCGGCGTCCGTGTGGTGCTGGCGGGTCTGGATATGGACTTCCGTGGCGAGCCTTTCGGCTCCATGCCGGTGCTGATGGCCCGTGCGGAGGAGGTGACCAAGTTGCACGCGATCTGTGTCGTCTGTGGAGAGGAGGCCAGCCGCACCCAGCGGTTGGTGAACGGTCGCCCGGCCCATTACAACGACCCTGTGATTATGGTCGGCGCGTCGGAGGTGTACGAGGCGCGTTGCCGCGAGCACCACGAAGTGCCGCGCGATTAAGCGGCCTGCTGAGGCGACAAAACTGGCGATTGGGGGTATAGTGGGCGTGACTTTACCGGATGGTCGTAGCTGAATTGAATGGAATGGAATGAAATGAGGGGCCACTGATGCTGGATGAAATGTCTCCCTATGATGCGCTGCCCCCGGTAGACACCCTTGTGCTGCCCCAGGAAAGCAGGCAGGACCGCGCCATTCGTGAAGCTGTTCTGGAAGTTTTCCAGATTGAGGGCGAAGAATACCACCCCAGGCAGGGCCTGACGGCGGTTTTTACGGGCTTCCTGCTCCTTGATTCTGAGGCAGCTTATGAGCAACTGGATGCCAGGCTGTCCGCGCTGGACCAGACCCCGCTCTTTCGGGAAAAAGACGGGGTTCAGATCGTGCAGGTCGTGGCCGGTCGTTTCAACCCCAGGCCCCGCCCCTGGTGGCCCAATGCGGTGCTCTTCATCCTGACGGTCCTCAGCCTGCTCTATACCGGGGCCGGGATCGCGCTGGGCGAGGCGTTGCAGGATGATCCCAGCCGCCAGCTTGCCGAGCTTTGGCGGGGCTGGCCCTATGCCCTGGCCATTGTGTTGATCCTCGGCTCCCACGAGCTGGGCCACTACTTTGCGGCGCGGCGTCATCGGGTCCCCGTCACGCTGCCCTATTTCATTCCGCTGCCCTTTGGTTTTTTCGGCACGTTGGGCGCGTTTATCCAGTTGCGGGCACCGCTGCGCAACCGCAAGGTGTTGCTGGATGTCGGGGCCGCAGGGCCGCTGGTTGGGATGGCCTTTGCCATTCCCATCCTGCTGCTCGGCCTGGCGACGGCGGAGGTAAGCCCGTTGCCGACTGACAGGCCCTACATCCTGGAGGGCAATTCCATCCTCTACGCGGCGGCAAAAGTGGTGGTGTTCGGGCGCTTTCTGCCGGATGGCCGGGTGGATGTCTTCATGAACCAGTTGGCGCAGGCCGGGTGGACCGGTCTCTTTGTCACCGGCCTCAATCTGATCCCGGTGGGGCAATTGGATGGCGGGCATGTGCTGTACACATTGCTCGGTGAGCGGGCACGAGCGCTCTATTTGCCCGCCGTCCTGGCTATGGGCGTGCTGGCGATTACGGTCTCGGAGGCGTGGCTGTTGTGGGTGCTGCTGCTGATGATGTTTGGCCGGGTGTACGCCACGCCGCTGGATATGCTGACTCCCCTGGATGGACGCCGCCGTTTCATCGCCCTGCTGGCGCTGCTGATCTTCGTGCTGGTTTTTGTGCCCAACCCGCTGCAGTTGGTCCAGCCGGCTTCCCTGCCGCCGCTTGAGATGTTCTGAGCCGGGGTGAACGGACCATGCCCCCCGCTGAGGACCGCCCCCTGGTTTCGACCGTGCTGATCTGCGCGCCGCCGGACGTTGCCGAATTCACGGAAACCTTCCGATCTCGGTACGCCGGGGTCGATTATCATCATGTGCCGCCTCACATTACGGTGATGTGGCCTTTTGTCTCCCCCGGCACGGTGCAGCAAGGCGCGGACCCGGCCATTCTGGAAGAGGCCACGCAAAAACTGCGCGCTGTGTGCCAGAACGTGGAGCCTTTCCTGGTGACCCTGGACCGCTACGGGACGTTTGCCGGTCGCGTCCTGTACCTCGCGCCGCAGGACCCCACGCCGATTGTGGCTCTGCATGAGGAGATTCTGCGGGCTTTTCCGGGCTATCTGCCCTATGGCGGGCAGTTTGGCATGGCCCTGGTGCCACATCTGACGCTGGGCTTTTTTGACTCGGAAGAGGAATTGAACGCAGTCCCGCGCCCGCCATTTGAGCCGTTTACCTTTCGTGTGGGCGACGTGTACTTCATGTACGGCGACATCGAAGTGCCGGAGCCGTGGAAGACGGTGGCCATTATTCCCCTCGGCAGAAGGAGAAACGGACCTCCTCTATCTGAATCTGATATCCGCAACGCGCCTTTTGACCTGCCGGGAGATGCACGGTGATGCCCGATTTCAGCGAGTTATCCAGAGCGGAGTTGCTTGCCCTGCTGGAGGTCTACGCCAGGAACTGGCTGGCCCATGACGGGTGCTGGTTTTTGGCGGTGGAGGAGGAGCATGGCCTGGAAGCGGCCATTGAGCTTGACCGGCGCGCCTGGGAGCGCTTCTCGCCGGTTGAGGCCCGCCGCATCATGCAGGCCTTTGGCATCCCTGACCAGGGCGGCCTGGCCGCGCTGGCGCGGGCGCTGGGCTACCGGCTCTATGCCAGCGTGAACGAGCAGCAGCTCTGGTGGGAGGCGGATGGGGCGCTGCGCTATGATATGATCGAATGTCGGGTGCAGCAGGCGCGCCGTCGCAAGGGGCTGCCGGACTTTCCCTGCAAGTCGGTTGGCATCGTCGAATACACGCAGTTTGCCCGCACGGTCGATCCGCGCATACGGGTGCAATGCCTGGCCTGCCCGCCCGACCCGGTTGGCGACCGGTTTTGCTCCTGGCGTTTTACCCTGGAGGATGATGCAGCAGCGTCACATCCAGAGGGGACCGGCTGAGGCGGGGGGGTGTATGTTTGCGGCTGACGGCGGCCATGGTGGGCTGGCGAGAACTGGCGTATCCCGGACAATCCCGGCGCTGACGCGCCGTGCGCGATGGCTGCCGGGCCTTTTGCTGTCTATCCTGCTCCTGGCGACGGGCGGCTGTCGCGGCCTGGGGCAGACGCCCCCTCCCCCGCCCTTTGACCCCGAATCGCTGGCCACCGCCCTGGCCCTGACGGAAAACGCGCCCCCGCCGGGGTTTGAAACGGTCGCTTTTCCGGCGGTGGACGAGGGGCTGGACGGGCTTTCTGGCTACCGCTACAGGCTGGAGATGCGCTTTGAGGGAGTCCTGGACCGCGACTCACAGTCTTCCACTACGGGGCACATCCTTGCCGAGGTCTGGTGGGATGGCATTGCCCCAGCGCGGCGGGTGGTGTTGGAGGCCGAAGGGGATTCCTTTGTGGCGGAGCCACGCCGTCTGGAGGGGGTGCGCCTGGGCGAAGATTACTACCTGGTGGACGGGGAGGGCCGCTGTCTGATGAACGTGGTGGAGACGGCACGGGCCGTGGCCAATCTGGACGCAGGATCGCTCATCGGCGGCGTCACCGAAGCGGCTTACAGCGGCACGCAGGCCGTGCTCAACGGCGTGCAGGCCTATCGCTATGATGTGACCGTGCAGAACGCCACGCTGCCCGCCATCTATCTGGTTGAGGACAGCGGCCTGGACGTGACCGGCGAGCTGTGGGTTGCCCCGGAGCACCGCGCGGTGGTGCGCTATTATGCGAACGTGGCGGTCTCCAACGTGCGGCTGTTTGAGAGCGACCTGCCTGTGAGCGGCCAGGTCTTTATCCGTTATGATGTGTTCGACCTGGGCGTGGTGCCCAATATCAGCATCCCCTACGGCTGTTAACGCGGAGCCTGGAACAGCCGTCGCAGCGTCCGCTCCAGCCAGTTTTTGGGCGGCTTCTCGCTGCTGGGGTCGGGTGTCCGCTCCGGACGGTCTTTCCCGCCGGCCTGGCGCAGGAAGGCTTCAGCGGGGTCGTGAGGTTGGCCTGGAGGGGAGCCGCCCGCCTGTCCTGTCAGCAGCAGCACCAGCGCGTCCAGACCGCGCTCATAGCTCTCTGTGAAGTCGGCAACGGGCAGTCCACGCAGCCACTCGCGCCAGGGAGAGCGGCGGGCGACGGCCACATACACCGGCTTCTGCTGCTGGAAGGCCTGGCTCACTTCGTGGCGCATATGCTCCCGGCCCATCGCCTCTGGCGACAGGACGACGATCACCCCCTCGCTGGCCTGGATGGCTGCCGTTTGCGCGGCGGCCCAATCGGTCTCCGGGCCGATCTCGTTCAGGTCGAACCAGATGTCCAGGCCCAGGCTGGTCAGGTCCTCGGCCAGTTGGGTGGCCAGCAAAGCGTCCTCGCGCGTGTAACTGATGTATAGCACGGCGTACTCCTGAACAGGCTCGTTCTTTCCTGCGAAGGGGCCTATCGTTTTTGCGCCAGCCGTGCCTCGAAGCGGGCACGGTCCACGATGAAGCGCTCGTGCGTGGCTTCTCCGATCTTTTCGACGCCGTCCCAGGCCGTCACTGCAAAGACCAGCCGCCGACCGTCGATTTCTTTGAGCGTGGCCTCGGCGCGCACCTCCATGCCGACCGGTGTCGCGGCCAGATGTCGCACGTCGATGCGTGTGCCGACGGTGGTCTGATGATCGTCCAGTGTGCCCTCCAGGGCAGCCACGGCAGCGTTTTCCATCAGCGCGACCAGCATCGGGGTGGAGAAAGCCCGCACCAGGCCGCTGCCAACGCTGGCGGCGGTCATGGCTTCGCTCACTATCCAATGGTACTCTCCGGTGAGGCCGGTTGTGAGTTGGCGCATGTTTCATCTCTTTTGGCAGGCAGGGTTACTGGCTCGATTCTAACGCCGGGCCGCCGAAAGGCCCAACCGGGTCACATGGCAGGGCGTCGCGTTTTACTCGGCCCCGGTCTCCAGGTCCCTGGCCCGACCGCCGCGCAGCAGCCAGGCCGGGACCAGCGCCAGCAGGCACAGCAGCGCGCCCAGGGCGGCCAGCTCCCGGATGACCTGCGCCGTGATGACGACGTAGATGTTGACGGCCTCCTGCGTCATGGCTACGGTCTCCCCGATATGCTCCACCGCCAGCACCGAGACCCTGCGCAAGGCGATGGTGGTCAGGGAGGAGGCGGCCAGCGTCATGCCCATCAGCCGCAGCATGTCGTCAATGGCCGCCGCGATGCCCAGTCGATCGTCCGGCGCGGCGTTGAGCACGGCGGCGCTGGTTGGCGACATGGTCAGCCCCAATCCCACGCCAACCAGGATCATGTGCAGCGCCATCTCGCCATGAGACACGGTCTCGGTCCAGCGCAGGGCGGCCAGCGCGAAGCCCACCGCCGCCAGGCCAAGGCCGCCCAGGGTCGGCGCGCGGTGGCCGTAGCGGTCGCTGAGCCAGCCGCCGGGGATGGCCGCCAGCCCCATGGGAATGGTGAGGGCGCTCATCACGATGCCCACAGCCAGCGCCGCTTCGGTCAGGTGCGCGGCATCTTCGGCCCGGATGTTGATGAGGATGGGGACGCTGACCAGCCCGATCATCAGGGCGAAGCCGACGATCAGGCTGGTCAGGTTGCCCATGGCGAAGTTCCTCCGCCTGAAAAGCTGGAGATCGACCAGCGGGGAGCGGACGCGGCTTTCGACCAACAGGAAGAGGGCAAAGGCCAGGGCCGCGCCCAGCAGCAGCGGACCGGCATAGGGCGGCAGGGTGGAAAGCTCCTCGAAGGTGGTCACGTCTGTGGTTACTTCGGTGTTCGCTCCCAGACCGATGCTGATCCCGGCCAGGGTCAGGCTGAGCAGCAGCGATCCGGCGAGGTCGAAGCGCCCCCTGGCGCGGGGCTGGCGCATACCGCGTAAAATCCAGGCGATGAGTCCGAAGGCCAGCAGGCCGAGGGGCACGTTGAGCCAGAAGAGGGTGCGCCAGCTCACAAGCTGCACCATCACGCCGCCGTAGAGGTGGCCCACGACCCAACCCGCCATGTCTATCGCGCCGATCAGGCCGAGCGGCTGCGCGCGGCGATGCGCCGGGAAGAGATCGCCCACCAGCGCCATGCTGATGGGGACCAGTGCGCCGCCGCCGAAAGCCTGGATCACGCGCCCGATGACCAGCGATAGCAGCCCCACTGCGCTGGGGTCTGGCCGGTGACCCACTCGGCGGGCCAGCCCGTACATCACATCGGCGGGCAGGCCGTCCGCCACGGCGACCCAGACCGAGCCGAGGATGAAGATGGCCAGACAGACCAGGTAGGCGCGGCGACGCCCGAACAGATCGGAAATCCGGCCCATGAAGGTCATGGAGATGGTGTAGGCCAGCAGGTAGCCGCTGACGACCCACGCCGCGTCGTCCAGCCCGCTTTCCAGGGGAATCTGCAGCTCGATGATCACTTCGGGCAGGATGGCCGAGACGATGGTCAGGTCCAGCGCGCCGATGAAGACCGGCAGGCTGACCAGGGCCAGCACCAGCCAGGGAGAAGGGCCACTCTGCGGGCTTTTTTGGGCCTGCCTGAGTGGCTGTGTGGCGGTCTGCTGCATGAACGCGCTCACCAGTGCCAGAGCTGGTCCCAGGCCTGCATCCAGTCGTCGCCGCGACTGACGACTTTCAGCGGCTCGACGATCTCCACGCCGTGCCGTCCACGGAAATCGCTGACCTTGTCTGGCGTGTCGATCTCGATGGTGATCGTGGTGGGAGCTGCCGGGACGTAGGGCTTGACGGCCTGCAGGTCTTGCAGTGCTTGCATGGCGCCTTCCTCGATCATCTGGCGGGCGCGCGCCGGCGGGATGTGGCGGGCGGAGTAGCGGGTCAGGCCCCGCTTGACGGCGACGGTTGTCAGCCCGTCGCCCAGCAGCGCCCTGGCCTCACGACAGACGGCCTCGTCACCGGTGACGAGCAGGACAGGGCAGCCGTAATGCCCGCAAACGGCGGCGTTCAGCCCCACTTCCCCAACCAGCTCGTCGTTGAACCACAGGTTGCGCCACTGGACGGTCGAGATCGTGTGGCACAGCACGCCATCCGGCGTTCCGGCGCGGGCGTGCATCCCCACCAGCAGCACGGCGTCGCAGCCCTGCTCGAACATCTCGGTGTAGCGCTGCCACGGGTGGTGGGCCACCCATTCACACTCAGGCTCCAGCATTTCCGGCAGCAGCGAGTTGAACTGCCAGGGGCCGCCCGCGCCGTGGCCGTCCACGACGACGACCTCCGTTGCCCCTGCTGCCCTGGCCCCGCGCACGGCAGCGTTGACCTCCTGGGTATAGAGTTTGCGCCCTTCCTCGTAGAGCGGCTCGCCGCCGGTGACCTGTTCCCAGACGGTGATGCCGCTCACGCCTTCCATGTCGGCCATGATCAACACGCGCATGAGAAATCTCTCCTTTTTGCTGTAAATAAGTGCTCGCCAGGCTGCCGGACGCGCCGTCAGAGTGGCGCGTCGATGCTGTGCTGGCCGTTGTAGTCGTAAATCTCCACCGTCCAGGTGCTCGGTTCTGGCTCCTCCGGGCTGGCAGTGCCAGGCTGCACGATGATCATACGCCCGGCATGGCCGTCGTCCACCCGGATGTAGATATCGACCAGCACGTCTTCCTGGGCCGGGATCAGGCCGAAGGTCAGCGCGGCCACCTCGCTGCCCACAGCCGTGCCGGTCAGGTGCCACATGGGGACGCCGTCCACGTCCTGCACGCCGGTCAGCTCGATGTTGTGGAGCGCGCCCATGGCGCGGGAGAGTCCGCTCTCAGAGCGGACCAGATATTCCGCGTTGAAGCCGGGCGAAAACTCGGCGTTGATCCACTGGCCGCCGGTCAGGACGCGATGCCGGTAGTACTGGTCGTCTCCGATGGCGATCACGTCGATGTCGCTGGCCACGCCGGTGAACAGCACCCGCACGCGGGCCTGCACGCGGTCCGGGGCGACGTAGGAGCCGGTGGCGCGCAGGAAATTGATCAGCCCAGCGCTGTCGATGTAGACCGGCGCGCCCGTGCGCTGGATGCTGACGGCGAAGCTTTCGGCCTCGCGGATGTATCGGGCGGCTTCCTCCAGCAGGTCTGAAGGCTCCGGCGTGGGGGTGGGCTGGCCGCCACCGCAGCCAGCGATGAGCATAAACACCCCCAGTGCTACGAGCGCGGCCCACTGCCGCTTCATGACGCTTCCTTTCCAGTGTGTGCGGGGCGCATTACGCCCCGCTCTGTCCTCCTGGGTCATCAGTCTCTACGGAGGTAAGGTGCGGGCGGTTGCGGATGCCGCTGATGGTGGTGCTTAGAGGAAGAAATCTTTCAGCGCGGCGCTGATTTCATCGATCAGGACAAACCATTCCGCGTCGGGGTCGCGCCGCACAACCAGGTTTTGTCCCTCAATCGTCAGCGCGGCCACGCCTTCGATGGCAAAGAGGACCTGAGCAAGAGGCGAGCCTTCTTCGCCGCTCGCGGCATGAGGATACACTTCTTTGTCCTCCATGGTGAGGTGCTGGTTGGTCATAATCACCAGCACATCAGGATCATCAGTTGTCTCTGTCTCAATCGTGATGTATTCGGACACAGCGACCCCCTCAACGGGCTATCCTACCGGTCGTCTCAGGGCAGAGCGCTGGCGATGAGCCGGGGCAGGTCTTCCGGTGCTTCCAGCAGCGTCCCCGTGTAATAGGCCGCGCAGCCCAGGTCATCCAGGCAGGTCTTGCGCAGGCTTTCCTCTGTTCGCGTGCTCCAAACGATGATGGGCGTCCTGGGGAAAGCCTCCCGAATCCGCCGCAGCGCGTCCAGGCCGGGGGCGACATTGCCTTCGTCGGGCAGCGGCGCGCAGATCACGATGTCGGGGGCCGGGTTGTTCTGGCTTTGGTAAGCTGCCAGCGACTCGGCGGTCAGCACAGTGTGGTTGTGCGTTTCTTCCAGCGCCCCAAAGAAGTTATGGTAGACCTGCGCTTCCAGGCCGTGCAGGTTCTCACCTGACGCCGCGTTTAACACAGGATATCGGTTCTGCAGCAGCGCAACGATTGTCATGTCCCCTCGCTCGTTTTCATCGCCTGAGTCAGGTATTATACAGCGACCGGGCGGAAAGGCAGGCTTTTTCGTTCGCCAGGCGCTTGCCCCCAGGCGGCTGGATGCGCATAATGGGGACCGTAGCCAGTCCGTTGAGGTAGGGTAGGGAGTGCAGACGATGAGTAAGGGGTTTAGCAGAGTTCTACCCGGCGTGGTGCTGGCGGTTCTGGTGCTGGTGGGGTGCTTCCGACAGGCAGGGCCGGGGATTCGGCCAACGCTCAGCGACACCAGCCCTGCCCAGGCCCCTGTCCCCTCCCTCACCACGGAGGAAGGAGCCACCCCGTTCGTGACGCCGTTCCTTTCCGACCAGGGGCCGGACATGACCGCCATGCCCACGTTAGGCTCGCCTTCCCCGACGCTGTCACTGGTTGTTTCGGGGACCCCCGGCGGGACACCCGTGCAGGACGCTGGGGAGGGGCCTGGCGCGCAGTCCCTTGCGTCGCCGGCGCCGACGAACACGGCCCCCTTCGCTGCGGGGCCGACCTACACGCCGATACCCGGTGTGCCCACGGTTGACCTGAGTGCCGACTCAGCGCCAACGCCCACTCGGCCCCCGGCAGGCTCCGCCGACGAAGACCGCTGCACCTATACTGTCCAGGCCGGGGATACGGCCTTCTATATTGCTACCATCCATGGGATCACACTCGTTGAGTTGATCGAAGCCAATAACTTGCAGAATGCTGATTACCTCTATGAAGGCCAGGTGTTGCAGATTCCGGGGTGCGGGGAGAACGCGCCGATCCAGGAGCAGCCGGATGTCGGTGAGCAGCCGTCGCCGCTCCCGCCCAGCGACGATTCGCCGCCGCCAGAAGCCCCCCCAGGAACGACGATCCACGTTGTGCAGTCCGGCGAGAATCTGTTCCGCATTTCGCTGCGCTACGGCGTGACGGTGCAGGACATCGTGGACGCCAACAACCTGGGCAGTGCGGATGCCATCCTGAGTGTCGGGCAGCAGCTCATCATCCCCAATCAGTAGGCGTCTGTTCCCCTGGTGTTGCTCGCCATGCTCAGGGTGGTGGGCTTTCTGATGGGCAGGGCATATGTCGGGCGGGAGGCTGATGAGGCAGGAAATCGACTTGTTGCCGTGTGTGGCAGCGTGCCCTGGCGCCTCGGTTGAGGCCCTGTAGAAAAGAGGAGCCTGGTGGCCTGGTGGCTGCACCTTTCGACCCAGCCGATCTCCGCTGTCCAGTTGATCGGTGGGGAGCCGCCTCAGGTGGCCGTATGGGATAGTCGGCGTAACGTCCATTTCTTTGAGCAGCGCTCCGGCACGCCTTCCGGCGAGCGGCAGTTCGAGGGGCAGCCCCCCCCGGATGATTTGAGTGACGGGCTTTGGCGGGAGTTTGTCGCTGCCTTGCAGGCCCCTAATGGGAGCTATCTGCCCACGGTCATCCTGGGCAGGATGACGCTGTATCAGAGCCGGGATGGGCGAATGCGCCTCTATCATTTCCCGGACAGCCTGATCCTGGAGGTGGATGGGCGGCACATCGCCCTGGATCGTGAGCAGGATGGCCGTTTTCTGGTTGCGGGTCTGGATCGCGCCCTCGGCTTGATCGGCGCGGTCAACGATGCGGGGTTGTTGTACGTCTTTCAGCAGCACGTGCGGGTCGGCACGTTCGACCTGGGTCTTGTGCTCGGCGTGGATGCTCGCCTCAGCCTCCTGGCTCCTGATGCGACGGGCAGCCTGCTGGTGAGCGATGGCGAGCGGGTTGTGCTCGTCGATTCTGGGGGGCACGTTCAGCATCAGTTGGTGACCCATTATGCCGCAGGTCCCCTGGCCGTCTCCCCAGACGGCCAGGTGGTTGCCCTGGCGGATATTGACGATAACGTGATTCGCATCTACGATGGCACGCTGTCCCCGACCCATCAAAAACACGCGATTGACCTGGTGCTGGAGGCCAGGCAGGTGCAGTTGATGGCCTCTCTGCCGGGGCGCAGGGTGGCCCTGGCGGCAGTGGATGTCTCCACCGACGGCACGCTTGCCTTTGCGCTGGGTGGGGTGGTCTGCATCACTTCCGTGCACGCCCTGGACGTGCTGCCACAGCCGCGCCCGTTGTTGTGAACCAAAAACGGACCCCGTAAGCGGGGTCCGTGTCATTGGCAGGGCTACTTCACCAGTTCACAATAATTCTATTCCCGTGCTTCTCTCTCAGCCTCTCCCGGCAGGTGAGCGTAGCCTTTGTATTTTCATTATTGGATAGATTGTGTGCGGTTGCCATAGGAGCACGGTACCGTCCGCGTCCGTCCGGACTGGCGTTGGCAAGGCAGGGATGCGACCAGGGCAGTTTGGATGTACGATGAAGGCGAAAGGCCGGGGTATCATTGTTAGAGGAGTGCCGGATCGGGCACAGAGGGGGGGGCGGTTGTGCCGCCCAGAATGGCGAAGCAGATGAGGGTCGATGGGGCGCATGCGTATTGCCATTGATGCCAGCCGAACCACGCTGGCCCGCCGCACCGGGACGGAGCGCTACGCGCTGGCGCTCTTGCGGGCCATGCTGGCGCTGGACTCCCTGCATACGTTCCTGCTGTACCACCGCGCTGAGCCTCCGCCCGGCCTGCTGCCGGGTGGGCCGCGCGCCATCCATCGGGTGATCCCCTTCCCACGCCTGTGGACCCACCTCCGTTTTGCGGCGGCGCTGTGGGCGGAGCGGCCCGACGTGACCTTTGTGCCCGCCCACGTGCTACCGCTGGTTTTCCCCGGCCCCGCCGTCGTCACCGTACACGACCTGGGCTATCACTACTTCCCGGAGGCTCATCCGGGCTGGCCGCGTCGCTACCTGGAGTGGTCCACGCGGTACAGCGCCCGCCGGGCCACGTTGATCCTGGCCGACTCGCAGGCAACCCGGCGCGACCTGGCTGCTGTATACGCAGTTGAGCCGGACAAAGTGCGCGTGGTGTACCCTGGCGTGGATGAAACGCTCTCGCCTGTCTCCGACCCCGGCGAGCTGGCCCGTGTCCGCCAGCGCTACGGGCTGCCTGCGCGTTATCTGCTTTTTTTGGGCACGTTGCAGCCGCGCAAGAACATCGCCCGCCTGGTGCAGGCTTATGCCTCCAGCGGCCTCTATGGGCAGGGGGTGGGGCTGGTGCTGGCGGGCGCGCGGGGCTGGCTCTATGATCCGCGCTGGACGGAGGGAGTGCCGGGCATTGTGGAGACGGGCTATGTCGATGATGCGGATGTCCCCGCGCTGTACGGTGGGGCCGTTGCGCTGGCCTTCCCCTCCCTTTACGAGGGGTTTGGCTTTCCCGTGCTGGAAGCGATGCGCTGCGGCACGCCAGTGATCACCAGCAACACGTCCAGTCTGCCAGAGCTGGCCGGGGATGCGGCCCTGACCGTCGATCCTTTGGATGTGGGAGCGCTGGCTGCCGCGCTGCGGCGGGTGGTGGAGGATGCCGCGCTTCGCGCCCAACTGGTGGAGAAGGGATACGCCCAGGCAGCCCGTTTTACATGGCAGCGCGCGGCGGGGGTGGCCCTGTCTGCGCTGGAAGAGGCGGCCTGCCGGGGGCGGGGGGCGTAGGATGGTTGCTGGACGGCACAGGGTTTCACGGCGTTCTTTCTTGCGGATGGCTGCCAGCGCGCTGGGAGCCTGGGCTGGAGGTCGCCTGTCGGTCGTGCAGGCCCAGCAGGACTGGCGCAGTCTGTTGGCCGACTACCAGCGCTCTGCCCGCAACAACATCGTGGTCGTCAACGGACGGCGCGCGCTGCTGTCGGCCCGGCTTTATCCGGGCACATACGTTCGAGATGCCCTGTTCTGGGGGCCGCTGGCGCTAGAGGACCCCGAACTGGGCCACGAATGCTACCGCTGGTTTGCCGACTCGCAGTTGGAGAGCGGCCAGATTCGGAGCGCGGTTCCGCTCCACGGGCATGAAAGCGTCGAGCTGGTGCCCAGGGATGACGAGGGAACGCTGTTGTTTATCATCGCTTCCGACTGGCTGCGCCGCGCCGGATGTAGCCTGGACGAGCACCGCATCGTCCGCGCCTATGAGTGGGTTCAGACGCATATCAGCGACCATACCTATCTTTCTCCGCCCGGCCCCTTCCGGTATTGGGCGGATACCGTCGATTTCGACCGGGAGGAGGCCGTTGCCTACAATCAGGGGCTTCTGTGCCTGGCGCTCCGGGCGCTGCTGAGTCTGGGGCTGGGCGGGGTGCGCGGTGGTGATGTGGTCGTCGCTCAGGCGCGTTACCAGGCTTTTTATGACGCCGCGCAGGGGTACTATACCCTGGGCCAACGCTCCGCTTTCGCGGCTGCCCAGGACCTTTCTGCCTTGTTCCCGGAGTTTCTTGGCCGCTATCTGTATGGCGAGGCGATGCTGCCGGACGCGACAATCGCCAGCCATGTGAGGCGGTTGCTCAGCAATGCGGCGGTGTATTATCCGGATGGCCGGCTGGCCGGGATCAAAGTGATTTCTGCGCCGTCAGGGGATTTTCTGCCAGCGGGGTGGTTCCATGCTCCTGACCTCAACCAGCCGGGCGATTACCAGAATGGCGGGCACTGGCCCTTGTTCAGCGGAGTTGCATTGGCCCTTGCCTATTCGGTGACGGGTGATACCCTATATGAGCGGCTGCTCGGCCAGCTTGTGATCGGGGAATTGGGCGTGGATCACCGCTCGAAAGAGGTGATCCGGCTGACGCCAGGGCGGGCAGGGACCTTCGATCCGGCCCGTGTCGATTATACGTGGAATGCGTTGATCCGGACGGCCTGTGTCTGGAGTGGGCTGGCTGCCGGGTAAACCATCCGTCTTGCCGCACATGGTGGATTTCGTGTAGCCAGTCAACAAAGAGGACAACCCAGAGCCTTCTATGTACCGAGAAGCTCACCGCAAACTGACACTCCGCAACCTGCTGCGCCTGGCGAGGTTTTTCGCGCTGGTCCCTCTGCTGCGGTTGCTCCGGCAAGGCCCGCGCAGTACCCTGATCTGGATGGTGGTACGCCTGCGGCTGCTGCTGTTCGGCGTCCCCACGCTGCGCTACGCCCGCATCACGCCGCAGTTGTACGTGGGCGGGCAGTTCCGCCGCAAAGGCTGGCAGAAGCTGCAAAGCGCGGGCATCACGGCGGTGGTCAACATGCGCAGCGAGCGCGACGATCTGGGGAAGTACCTGCCCCTCTCATACGAGCACTACCTGCACGTGCCCACCATTGACGACACGCCGGTGGCTCTGGATAACCTGCAACGTGGCGCGGACTGGATCGCCGAGCGGATCAGGGCGGGAGAGGTTGTGTATGTGCACTGCGCGGTTGGGTCGGGGCGCGGGCCGAGTATGGGCGCTGCCTACCTGATCAAGCACTGTGGCATGACGACCGACGAAGCCCTGGCCACGATCCGCCGCACGCGGCCTTTCGTCATGCCGGTTTCCAGCCAGGTGGAGCGGCTGCGCGAGTTTGAGGCCCTGGTCCGCGATGGGCAGCGCGCCGCCTCCGGGTTCGGGGAGCAGCAGGGCGGAGCGACCCGCTCCTGAGGTTACTTCGTCCCCACGCCGTTCCAGATCAGCGGCGGGTAGGCGCGACGCACGGCGTAGTACAGCGGGATGCTGACTACCGCCCCGGCCACGATCTGGGAGATGTTGAAGGGAATCTCGGCCACCGCCTCCGCGCCAACCAGGATGAACCCGGCCAGCAGGTAGCCCACAACGAGCACCAGGCCGCTGACCATCGCCGCCAGTACCAGCCGCCACAACTGGCCCTCTCCGCGCACCAGGTAACCCGCCACAAAACCCATCAGGCCGTGGATGACCAGGGTGAAGGGCGCCCATTGGGCGTAGGGGGACGTGATGTCCGAAAGGGCCGTTCCCAGCCCGCTGGCCACAGCGCCCACCACCGGGCCGAAGGCGAAGCCGGTGAAAAGCACGCTGGCGTCCCCCAGGTGGACGTAGCCGCCGATGGGCGTGGGAACCTGCACATAGCGCGTCATGGCGAAGATCACAGCCGTCATCACGCCGGTCAGGGCGAGGGTTCGCGGATTGGTAAGAATCTCTCGTTTCAGCATTGGATTCTCCCTGGGCTTATGGGCTGCACGCATTGGCTCTGTTATGGTAGCAGCTTTTGTGGCGTCTATCTACAGCCACTTTTGATGAAAACCTGGTAGTCCTATAGCGGCTCCAGGTGAGCCTCTGCCCATGCATCGTAAAGACCCTCAATCGCGCGGGTCAGCGGGCCGGGTCTGCCATCCCCAATGGGTTGCTCATCGATCTCAATTACCGGGATCACGCCCCGGCTGCTGCTGCTCAAGAAGGCCTCGGCCAGCCGGGGGATATCTCCCCGTGTGACAGGCTGCTCCACGACGGGCAGCACGTCGGGGGCGACTTCCAGCACGATGCGACGGCTGATGCCATGCAGCACGCCCTCAGAGGCCGTGCGCAACTGGCCGTCCAGGATGGCATAGAAATTGCTGCTCATCCCTTCCAGCAACAGGCCGTCGGGGCTGCTGAGCAAGGCTTCGTAGATGGCGTCGCTCATCTGCTGTTTTATCTCGGCCCGCAGGGCCATCCAGCTCGTGTGTTTGGCCCGTGGATTGTCGCGTTGCAGGCCCACCGTTCGCACGCGCACGCCGCCGGCGCGCACCTCCGGCGGAACGCCGTTCAGCGGCTCGATGGCGAAGTAAACCTGGTCCGGCTGCGCCCTGGGAACGGTGATGCGGAAGCGCGACTCCGGGTAGCCTGCCTCATCGATGAGGGCGCGCAGCGCCGCGCGAAGGGCCTGCCGTTCCAGACGCAGTGGCACGCCCAAGAGGTGGGCCGATTCTTCCAGGCGGTCCAGGTGTGCGTCAAGCTCCAGAGTATATGTCCTGCGATAAGTGCGGGCCACGGTGTAAACGCCGGGCGGCTCGTATGCTGCCGCCTCCTGGATGGATGTGGCCTGATACGGTGCAGGATACAGCCCTTCAGGGGTAAGAAGGGCTGTGGTGATGGTATGTGTGTGGATGTCCATGCCGCCGATTGTAGCGGCTATGCGGCAAATGCTCAATAGGCCTGTGGATAGTACGTCACGGCCAGTGCTGGCACGCCGTGCGAAGATGGGTCAGGTCCCCGCTCAACCCCTTAGCAGGTTGCTGACGAAAAACCACAGATTGGCCGGGCGCTCTGCCAGCCGCCGCATGAAGTAGGGGTACCACTGGCTCCCAAAGGGCACGTAGATGCGCATCTTGTATCCCTGCCGGGCCAGCTCCTTTTGCAGATCGGAACGGATGCCGTAAAGCATCTGGAATTCGAATCGTTCGTGCGGGATGCGGTGTTGATGGATGTAGCGGCGCGCTTCATCAATGATCCTGGCATCGTGCGTGGCGATGCACAGATAGGCGTCGTTGCCGTTGGCGCTGTCCCCCAGGTATGCGTTCATCAGCTTGATGAAATTGGCGTCTACGTCTTGTTTGTGGGGAAAGGCACGGTCTGGTGGCTCCTTGTACGCACCCTTGCACAGCCGGACGAAAGCCCCTTCCGCGCGCAGCTCGGCCATGTCCTGCTCGCTGCGGTAGAGGTAGGCCTGGATGACCGTCCCCACGTTGTCGAAGCCGTAGTCATGGCGCAAGGTCCGGTAGATGCGCAGGGTGCGGTCTGTGTAATCCGAGCTTTCCATGTCGATGGTGATGTGGTTGTCCCGCTCTTTTGCCCGCTGCAAGATGCGCCGCATGTTGGCAATGCAGAGTTCCTCGGAAATATCCAGTCCCAGTTGGGTGAGCTTGAGCGAGGCCGTGGCCTGCACCTTGCTGGCGGCGATGGCATCCAGGATGACCAGATATTCTTCGGCGGCCTGTTCGGCATCGGTTCGAGACTGGACTGATTCCCCCAGGTAATCCACAGTGACCAGCAGACCCTGAGCGTTGAGCTTGCCGATGGCAGCGATGGCCTCTTCCAGTGTTTCTCCGGCGACAAACCGCCGCGCCACGCGCCTGGCGACGAAGAAGTTGGTGATCAATGATTTCGCCCAGTCCGCACTTGAGAGGTACAGCAAAAGAGAACGTAGCATGGGGTGGCTCTCCCTGCTTGTCGTTTGGGCAAAAAGCACAACACAACTCGACTCTATTGTACTACCATCTCGGCCTGGGCTGCCTGACGTTCCGCCAAAACGGGACAATCGTTGTTCATTATTCAATGCTGGCCACCCGCAGGCATGCCCCGGGGAGAAAAAGGCGCTCCAGTCCTTTAAAGGAAACTGGAGCGCCTGGTGTGGTTTCTGGGGTGGGGCAGAGGGCTGCTACACAGGACGCGCTGCACCCAGCCTGGCGCGTTCCTCGTCCACGATTGCCTCGTCCAGCTTGACGAAGAGGGGCGCTATCTCCCCAAATTCCTGCCCTGGTGGAAGCTCGCTTGGCTCCCACCTGCCGCTGGCAGAGGTCGCATCGTAGATCAGGGTCTGGTGACTGCGAGCCGTCTCGTGGAAGGTCTCGATGCGCTGCTCGCCGAAGAGCTGTCCCCGGTAGCCGAGCATCTCGTGCAGCCTCTGCGCGCTGAAGGGCAGGAAGGGAGCCAGGACGATTTTCAGGTTATCGATCACGCGCAGGATGGTGTAAACGGCTGTCGCCGCATCCTGTGGGTCTTCCTTGATTCGCTTCCAGGGCGCGCGCCGATCCAGGTAGACATTGGCCTCCTGCACCACACGCATCGCTTCCTGCAATGCGCCGCGCAGCTTGACCGCCGCGATCAGGTCGCCAACGGAGGTGAGGGCAGCCACGCTCTGCGCCAGGATCGCCCTGTCCTCTTCGGTAAGCTCGCTGGGGGTGGGCACAACGCCGTCGAAGCGCTTGTCGGCAAAGCCGAGCATCCGGTTGACCAGGTTGCCCCACGCCGCCACCAGCTCGTTGTTGACCCGGCTGAGGAAGCCGTCCCAGGTGAAGTCTGAGTCGCGGGTTTCCGGGAAGGTCATGGCCACGTAGTAGCGGATGGCGTCCGGCTGGTAGCGCTCCAGGATGTCCGGCAGCCAGATGGCCCAGTTGCGGCTCTTGGAGAACTGCCGCCCTTCGATGTTCATGAACTCGTTGGCCGGCACGTCGTAAGGCAGGTTGATCGGGCGGTTGTTGCCTTCATCGTAGAGGCCGCTGATGCCCATCAGCTCGGCAGGCCAGATAACCGTGTGGAAGGGGATGTTGTCCTTGCCGATGAAGTAGTAGACCCTGGCCTCAGGGTTATACCACCAGTCCTTCCAGGCGTCAGGCTGGCCGATGTTGTTGGCCCACTCGATGCTGGCCGTCAGGTAACCCATCACTGCCTCGAACCACACGTAAAGCCGCTTGCCGTCCCAGCCCTCCAGCGGCACGGGGATGCCCCAGTCCAGGTCGCGGGTGATGGCGCGTGGTTGCAGGTTGGCTACATAGTTGAGGCTGAAGTTCATCACGTTGTCTCGCCAGTGCCCCTGCCGCGCTTTTTCCTTCAAGTAGTCGGCCAGCCGATCCTGGAAGGCAGGCAGGTCCAGGAAGTAGTGCTCGGTTTCCCGGACCACGGGTGTCGAGCCGTCGATCTTGCTGCGCGGGTTGATCAGCCTGGTGGCGTCCAGCAGTGTGCCACAGTTGTCGCACTGGTCGCCGCGTGCCTCCGGATAGCCGCAAACGTAGCAAGTGCCTTCCACCAGCCGGTCCGGCAGGAAGCGGTTCTGTGACTCGCTATAAAGCTGTTCCTGTGTCTGGCGGAAGAGGTATCCGCCCTCCAGCAATTTCAGGAAGATGTCCTGCGCAACGCGGTGATGGTTCTCTGTATCTGTGTGGGTGAACAGATCGTAGCTGATGCCGATGTCCCGCTGAGTTTCCAGAAAACGCGCGTGATACTTGCCGAACAGCTCGCTTGGCGGGACGCCCTGCTTGTCGGCTTCTACCGAGATTGGTGTGCCATGCGAGTCTGAGCCGCTGACCATCAGGACGCGATTGCCCTTCAGGCGGTGGTAGCGGGCGAAGATGTCAGCGGGCAGGTAAGCGCCCGCCAGGTGGCCAACGTGCAGATCACCGTTGGCGTAAGGCCAGGCTACGGATACATGGATGATTTCGCTCATGGTGGCTCCTTCCGCAGTTTTAGGAGTGTATCCCCTGGACGACGAAAACGAAAATAAAAAACCGCTTGCGAGGCAAGCGGTTGGTGGGCTGAGCCGGGTGGTCGCGCTGGGTCAGGCATGCGCACGCGACCGTCGCCAGAGCGGGGCCTCGCACCCCCTCTGGCACGGCTCGCTGCACATGCCCATCATGCTGTTACACAGAATCCACTCGTTCATGCTGTCAAGTGTAGGGGAGGCCGGGCGGAATGTCAAGAAAAATGCCTGGGGAATTTCCAGGCTGGGGGGTGGCTTTGACGTGTTATCAGTCTTGCAGCAGGCTTTTCGCCATCTCCCACACCGTTTCTGCCGTGACGCCGTGCTCCTCCCAGGACCACCCTGGCGGCGGGCCGCTGGCGACGCCATCTGGTGGCAATGGGTAGGGTCGCCAGGGAGCCACGGCCCGTCCCGGCGGCACAAAGGGCGCATAGCGGCGTGGGTCTGAGGGGCCGAAGATCATCACCGTCTTCCCGCCAGCCGCCGCCATCAGGTGCAGCAGGCCGGTGTCCGGGCCAATGGCCAGCGCCGCCACCGCGCCCAGCGCGGCAATGGCCGGGAAGTCCAGCAGGCCCACCAGCAGGATCGGTTCGTGGTGGTACGCTTCAGTCAGCAACCTGTGCAGGGCCTCGGCGCGTTCCTGGTCCTCAGGGCCGCCGAGGATGGCGATGCGTCCCCTGGTATGGGTGGCGGCGCGGAGGGCTACCTCCGCCAGCAGGGGGATGGGCGGGCGCTTTTCCACCATAATCATGCCGGGGTTTCGGCCCCCGCCGACGTGTACCACCACCAGGCCGGGGCGTGCCTCCGGGGGAATTGGCAGCGCCGTTATCTGGACCTCCGATGTCGGCACGTTGGCCCAGCAATCGCGCACGTCCAGGCCGAGCGCCCGCGCGATGTCCAGGTAGATCTCGGCTTCGTGGCGCGGTTCGGCGGGATCAACAGGCACGCGGACAGTATAGAAAAGGCCGCGTCCGGCGGAGTCCAGGCCGGCTCGCCGGGGCACGCCGCTCAGCCATACCGCCAGTCCAAGCAGTGGGGAGCGGTCCGGCACTACGGCCATGCCAAAGTGGCCGGTGCGGATTTGGCGCGCCAGCCGCCACAGTCCGGTGAAGGAACGGGCAGGGTTGGCGGCAGGGCCGGTAAGCAGGGTGGCATCAAGCGCAGGATGCCCGGCAATCGTTGGTCCGCTGTAATCGCTGACGGCCCAGGTGATATGCGCCTCTGGATAGGCACGGCGCAGTGCGGCCAGCAACGGTGTGGTCAGCACCACGTCGCCGATGCAGCACGGTTTGAGCAGCAGAATCCTGCGTGGCAAAGCGGGGACGTCCAGCATGCTACCGACCAGGCCTTTGCGGATGGAGACAGGCGATGGAACTCTGCCCGGATCGTAACTGATCAGCCTCCGGGCGGGCAAATTGAAGGCGAAGCCCTCGGAGCGAGTGGCGGGGGATGGGAAAATGTGGGATTCGGAAGGATTTTGTGGGGAAAACCCCTTGCAACGTTTGCGGAAGCGTGTATAATACAAGTACAGTATGGGTTCCACAGGATGTTGTGGGGCGCATCGGTTACAACCAAAGAAGGGAGGCGGCAGGCTTACAAGGTCAAGAACGTCTGAATTTGAGCTAAAGCCTGCAGCCGACAACGAAAGAAGTCGGCTTTGTTTTTCCCGGTTGGTTGGCGCACCTTAACAAGGGAATAGTGGCAGGAAGGGACAGGAGGGACAAGAGGACCCCGAGAGTGCCTGAGGGCACTTGAGAGTTCCTTGATGGAGAGTTTGATCCTGGCTCAGGATGAACGCTGGCGGCGTGCCTAACACATGCAAGTCGAACGAGAACCCTTGGTTTCGACTGAGGGGGACAGTGGCGCACGGGTGAGTAACACGTAGCCAACCTGCCCTGGAGAGGGGGATAACTGCTGGAAACGGCAGCTAATACCCCATACGTTCGTGAGGGGTAAGGGCCTCACGAAGAAAGCTCCGGCGCTCCAGGAGGGGGCTGCGGCCCATCAGCTAGTTGGCAGGGTAACGGCCTACCAAGGCGAAGACGGGTAGGGGGCCTGAGAGGGTGACCCCCCACACGGGCACTGAGACACGGGCCCGACTCCTACGGGAGGCAGCAGTGAGGGATATTGCACAATGGGCGCAAGCCTGATGCAGCAACGCCGCGTGGGCGAAGAAGGCCTTCGGGTTGTAAAGCCCTTTTCTGGGGGACGAGGGAGGACGGTACCCCAGGAACAAGTGTCGGCTAACTACGTGCCAGCAGCCGCGGTAAAACGTAGGACGCGAGCGTTATCCGGATTTACTGGGCGTAAAGCGCGTGCAGGCGGCCTGTTAAGTCGTGCGTGAAAGCTCCCTGGCTCAACCGGGAGAGGTCGTACGAAACTGGCAGGCTAGAGGGCAGTAGAGGCGCGTGGAATTCCGGGTGTAGTGGTGAAATGCGTAGATATCCGGAGGAACACCAGTGGCGAAGGCGGCGCGCTGGGCTGTACCTGACGCTAAGACGCGAAAGCATGGGGAGCGAACGGGATTAGAAACCCCGGTAGTCCATGCTGTAAACGATGTGCACTAGGCGTAGGAGAGGTAACACTCTGCTGTGCCGAAGCTAACGCGCTAAGTGCACCGCCTGGGGACTACGGCCGCAAGGCTAAAACTCAAAGGAATTGACGGGGGCCCGCACAAGCAGCGGAGCGTGTGGTTTAATTCGAGGCTACACGAAGAACCTTACCTGGGCTTGACATGGCGGTGGTAGGGAACCGAAAGGGGACCGACCTTCGGGAGCCGCCACAGGTGCTGCATGGCTGTCGTCAGCTCGTGCCGTGAGGTGTTCGGTTAAGTCCGGTAACGAGCGCAACCCTCGTCGCCAGTTACACGGGGTCTGGCGAGACTGCCCGTGGCAAGCGGGAGGAAGGTGGGGATGACGTCAAGTCAGCATGGCCTTGATGTCCAGGGCTACACACACGCTACAATGGCCGGTACAATGGGTCGCCAACCCGCGAGGGGGAGCCAATCCCAGCAAAGCCGGTCTCAGTTCGGATTGCAGGCTGCAACCCGCCTGCATGAAGTCGGAGTTGCTAGTAACCGCGCGTCAGCCATAGTGCGGTGAATACGTTCCCGGGCCTTGTACACACCGCCCGTCACGTCATGGGAGCTGGTCATGCCTGAAGTCGGCGTGCTAACCGCAAGGAGGCAGCCGCCCAAGGCAGGGCTGGTGACTGGGACGAAGTCGTAACAAGGTAGCTGTAGCGGAAGCTGCGGCTGGATCACCTCCTTTCTACGAGACCGTCGTTGCCCGCAAGGGCACTGACTACCTTAACCTTCTCCCCCTCCCCCTTCCTGGCACTACTCCCTCGTTAAGGGCATGGGCCGCCTGGTAAACGGGCGGCTTTGTTTTAGGAATCTGGCGAAGGCAGTCACGGTGCTGCGTTCGCCTTTTTTGTATCCTTCCGAGAGGTGCTGCGATGTCTGGAGGTGAATAAGGCGGTTGTCCGGCGCTTTTTCGAGGCGGTCTACGGGATTGGTTCGACAGCTACAGGCTCCCCCTGCGCCTGATAGGTAAGCTCCAGCCAGCCGGCAGGGGCAGGCTACAGCGCTCAGCGCCAATTCGGAGCCTTTTGTTGACGCCCTTTGTACCGGGCGTACAATAGAAGGCGCTAAGGAGACCGGTTCCTATGCCTCTTGAAAGCCTGTTTGACGGTCGGTATCGATATGATCACATCTATCCACGCGGGCGCAGTGGTGAGGCGTTGCGTGCTTACGACACCTATCATGACGACCGCCCCGTGGTGATCAAGCGCCCTGCCCCTCAAGATGCGCCGCCCATACGCGCTGGCCAGGAAATCAACATTCGCACTGAGCGCCGCGTGCTCCTTCAGCTTAAGGGACATCCTGCGCTGACCGATCTGCTGGAAGAGGGCACTTTCCAGGTAGGCGGCCACACGCACCTCTACATCGTGATGGAGCGGGCCACAGGGCAGCTTCTGGAGGACATGGTGCTGGACCTGGCCAGCCGCAACGAGCGGCTGCCTGAGCTGGAGATGCTGACCATTCTCGATGCGCTGCTGGACCTGCTGGAAGAGGCCCACAAGCACGAGATCGTTTATAACGACGTGGATGCCAAGCATTTGTTTTGGGACCGCGATCAATACCAGCTTAAGGTCATCGATTGGGGGAACGCGGTCTTTTTGGAGGGGGACGAGACCACTCCACAGGGGGTCAGCCGCCAGAGCGATATCTACCAGGTCGGAGAGCTGCTCTATTTCATCCTTACCGGGGGCCAGCGGCTCGTCCTGGATGGGGAAAGCGTGGCCTTTGGCGAAGACGAGAAACGCATCCCCACCCGCTTGCGGAGTATTGTGCAATACGCCGCCCATCCCAACCCTGACCGGCGGTATCGTGACATCAGCATCCTGCGCCGCGACCTGGCCGAGTATCGCCGTCCGCTGGAGCGCGATCGGGCCTCAGCGTTGGAGCGCATCGAGCGACGCTTGAAGGCCCAGCGCAGCCAGCGCGAGCTGGAGCGTCTGTTGCAGGACGTGAAAGCCGTGCAGGCACAGGACCCCGGTTATCCGCCTGCACGTGCCCTGTGTCGCCAGATCGAAGCGGAATCGGAGCGGCTGGCCATACTCTCCGATCTCGACGCGGCGCGCATCTACCTGGAAAGCGCCAACTGGCCGCGCGCTATTGCCCTGTTGCAGGAGGTCTCGTCGCGGGCAACCGGTGCCGAGCACCAGCATGTGCGGATTCTCCTTGATGCCGCGCAGATGATTCAGCAGAGCGGCCTCCACGCGCCCCCGGCAGGCTTTGCCCCTGCGCTTGCGGCATTGATGGAGAAAGACGCGGCCCGCGCCGCCCGAATTCTGCTCACCACGCCGGAGCCACACCCGGAGGCCCGGCTTCTACAATGGCTGATCGCGGAGCGCGTCCAGGCGCACGTGCCGGAGGTGATGGTGCTGCGGCCCCACCTTGTCCGCCTGCGCTGGGACCTGCTCGGTATAGCGCCACAGCACGGCTTACAGGGTGTGCTGCGGGCTGTTGAGGAGGCTTCCAACAGGCTCGAATCCGCATCGTCGAGGGTGCTCAGCGATCTGGTCGCTGTTTACCAGGATATTGCTGCCGTGATGCAGGGCGTTGTCGTGGCCCTGACGCAGGCGCGCGAGCGGATCGGGGAAGAGGGCATCACGGCGCTGGTCACGGCTGCGCAACGCGCTGCTGAAGCCGCTTCGGCGGTTGCGCAGCGGCTTCAGGTCGCAGGGAGCCAGGCCACGGCTGATCCGGATGCGGCCACGACTGCCCTGGCGGAGGCAGTCGACCTAGACCCTGTCAACCCCGCCTTCGCGGCGCTGCGGACGACCCTGGAGGGCGCGCAACGCCTGGTGATGCGTCTGTCCGGGTACAGCCCCCTGGCGGATGGCTCTGATTTGATGGCCTGGCTGGGGGATTCCCTGGCCGATCTGAACGCCTTCGTCAATGAAATCCCCGACCCCCGCCTGAGCATGTTCATCGGCAGTTTGCAGGACGCGCGGACGGCCTGGGAGGCCTACCAGGAGGCGGCAGTAGCCGGGAACCGTCGCGGGGCGGTTGACGCGCTGAACCGGGCGGCAGGTGCCGTTCGGCGGCTGAACCCCAAGCTGGCGACCTGGTTCGACAATGTGCGGGGTGTGGTGGCAAAAGCCCGCTATGTGCAGCGCCATGCCCTGAATGTCGCCTTTGGCCGGGCCATGGCTGATGGGTGGTCCGCCTGGGATCGAGGGAGCGGGATCGAAGCCGAGCGCCTGGGCCGGCAGGCGTTGGAAGAGATCGCCAGTGAGGCCGAGCGGGCTGCCGCTGACCGACTGATCCGCCTGGGCAAGGTGCTGCGCACCTGGCAGGAAGGACACGGCGAGGGGGACCCCCAACTGACAGCCAGCCTTGACGCCGAGGTGCTGACGCTGTTTACCGAGGAGGAAGAGCGGCACTGGCAGACCTTCACCGAGCAGATGCCTTCGTCCGCTGCCTATCTCAAGGCCATGGGAACGGGTTTGGTGCAGCATTTTGAGGAGACCAGCACCGCTGCCCAACGCATCCTGTTCATGCACTACATCCTGCGCGGCGTGATAGAGATGTACGAGCAACACGCCGAAGACCCCGACTTCTGGCGCGTCGCTGCGGAGCATGCGCTGCCCAATGCCAGACGCCACATCGCCTATCTGGCGCTGACCAACGTCATCCGTGACAGGCAGGAGATTGGCGCCCTCGCCGAGCAGATCGAAAACGTAACCGCCCCTGCCGATCTGGTCGAGGTGCTGCACCGGCTGGAGGCTTCTTCGCTGCGTCTGGTCCTCAACCCACTCACTGAGACGTTGCGTGGCGTTACCCAGGCCTTCTCGGAGTGGGAGTGGGGGCACTTCCAGACGGCGGGCAGCGCCCTGGAAGCCGCCACGACCAGATTGGGTGAAGGCGAGCGCTTGGCCCACGTCCGCCTTCCCCGGTTCCGAGGCTGGCTGGAGCATTTGGGGCAGGTTGCCGCCGAATTGCATGTGACACGGCGGCGAATCGAGGAAGCGGGCGAAGCGCCTGACGAATCCCCTGATCCACGCCTGAGTGGGTGGCACCAGAAGCTGGTGCAGGAGACCGAGCGCCTGCTGGGGGCGGAATATACCCGCCACCTTGTGGCGTGGCGGGATACTTACCACGCCATGCTCAGTATCTACACCGATGAGGGCAAGCGCCGCAGCCGCAAGCTGCGGGATTTTGACGAGCTGTTTCACGCGGCGGGTATCGACGAACACCCGGCCTACCGGCTGTATCGCTTCTGGCGGGATACAGTGGAGGCGCGCCCGGAGTTCCCTGCGCCGCCGACAGATGAGCCTGTGCCTCGTTACACGGATGGTGGGGTGCTGTTGCCTCCCCGGTCTCCTTACCCGGCTGCTGCTTTCCAGGAGGAAGCTCCCGCCCGCCCCCGCTCGCCCCTGCGCCTGACTCGACGGCGTCTGCTGTGGGGTGGGGCGCTCCTGGCAGCGGCGCTGGCGGTGATTTTCGGGCTTTCGCTGCTATCGGGCGGAGGAGGTGGAGGGCCTTCTATCCCGGTAACCTGGGAGACGGCCACGCCGACCCTCAGCACGCGGGAGGTGGCCGCGGCGACCATCGCCGCCCTACAGACTGCCACCGCTGTGGCAGAAGCCGCCCGCGCGACCCCAACCGCCACCGCCCCGCCCAGCGACACGCCCACACCGTCCCCCAGCCCAACCCACACCGTTGTGCCCACCCTGGCCTCAGGGGGAGAGCTTCCGGCGTCCGATTTGCCGGGGCCAACCGATACCCCTGCCCCTACAGAGACGGCAACCGGAACCCCGACTCCGTTCCCCACGATCCCGCCCACGGTCACCCCGGTGCCGGAGCTGCTGGTTGCCACGCCGACAGGCCCTCTGCGTGGCAGGCAGGATGTCCTGCTGGCGCTGGAGCAGTATGCGCAGGCCTACCCCTGGCCGGATGCCTGGTTCAGGCCGGGCGAGCTGAGCGGCGGCTGGTTGCTGGGCTTTGCTGACCGCGCGGCTGGCGACGGCACGTTGCAGGTGGTGCTGCCGGCGGACCTGCTGTCGCAGGTTTTTGGGGAGGATGCTGCCGTCCGCCTGCGTCGGATCGAGGTCACCTTCAGCCTGCGGGAATATGATCGCGCGCTGGTGCCCGAAGGGCAGGTCTACTTTGGGCTGGGCCTGCAAGGGGCGGATGAGAGCCGTGTGGCGGTGCAGATACAGTTGGTTCGTGAGGATGCCATCAACATCGGCGTGCGGGCCGGTGACGAGTTCCGCGCCCGCACCACGCTGCCCGTCAACGAGGTACAGGCGGTTCTGGCACTGGACCGCCATGGTGATGGTACGGTAGACTTGCTGTTCAATGGCGAGGCAGTGGGGCCTGCGCGTTTCCTCACAGCGCCAAATGCGCCCGTGATGCCCTTCTTATTTGTGCATCAGGGCGGTGTTGTGGTCTCGGTGACCAACCTGATTGCTGAGCTTGAATAGGCCACTGCCTGCGCCGCCGGATCGTGTTGAGCGTACAGGGATGGATTTTGTGCAAGAAGCCAGGCTGACCGAGATTTACCGGCTGGGAAACTTTAACGACACCTTTGCCCTGGGGCATTATGCGCGCGTCCTGGACGCCGTGGATCGCCGCAATGGGCGGGATGTTGCCTTCAAGGTGCTGCGCCCGGAGCACCTCGCCCCTGGCGCGCAGGAGCCGAGCCTGGAGTACCGCGCCTTCCCCAACGAGGCAAATCTGCTGATGAGGATGTCCGGCAGCAAGCATGTGGTGCGCCTGCTGGATTGCGGCTACATCTCCTCCCTGGAGGAGCGCCCTGCAGAAGGGGAGCTTGTGTCCTACCAGGCGGACATACTCGGTTTCATTCGGGATGCCGTCGTCATGGCCGGGCGGGGCTGGCGGCCTTATCTCGCGCTGGAACTGCTCCCCCGCTCCGACAACCTGCTCTACGTCATGAAGACCAATCTGGCCGGTGCGCGCTGGCGTCTGCCGACGGAGGAGGGCCTGGACCTGGCCTTTCAGTTCGCGGCGGTGCTCAAGCTGGCCCACCAGCAGCGCATCGTTTACCTGGACCACAAGCTGGAGCACGTTTACTGGGATGGGCAGACCCTTCGCGTAATCGATTGGAACAGCTCCCGTGTGGTTGAGGAGTCGACGGCCCACACTGCCAGGATGTTCCAGACTGACCTGCATCACTTTGCCGTTGGTATCCTTTACCCGATCTTCACCGGGCTTTCGCCCCAGCAGGGGGCGCTGGCTCCCCAGCCTGCCGCGCCCAACAGCATCAATGAGCGCTACGCCGGAGTCACCCACCTGGATTTCGGCATGGAGCCGACACTCAGCCGCCCTTTGCAAGACCTGCTGCAACGCGGCGCGGCGCGGGCCATCCCCAGCGTGGAGAGTTTCTTAGACGAGCTGGCGGAAGTCGCCCGACGTTTCGGTTGGGATTTCCCCCATCGTCCGAGCACAGATGCCCTGCGCCAGGCCCGCTCGCAGATGCGGGCCGGGCTGAAGCGGCTGCGGGCGGGCCAGGAGGCTATCCTGCAGGCGCGCGATTTGTTTCGTGAAGCCGCGATCATCGAGGATATCAACGAGGATACCGAGGAGGAACTGCGCCGTCTGCTGGCGGCCATCAACGATATGCTTGCTCATCGTGTTATCCCCTGAGGAGCGGCGCGGCGTCAGCATAACGTTGACCGACTGGAGAAGCTATGACTGACCTGATCCAACACCTAGCGGATTTGCGCGCCCGCATCGAGGCCCTGTCTGTCCCGGCGGACCCGGCGCAGGTTACGGCCCTGGAGAACGAGGCGCGCCGGTTGCTGACCATGGCCAAGAATACCCCTCATGAGGGCGACGCGCGTGCGCTCTTCAGCCTGCTGGCCCAACGGGCTTCGGCCCTGGAGGGGGGGCTTCCGGAGGGCGACGTGTCGCCTTCGGACGCGGGTGTGGTACGGGGTTTGCTGCGTCGCGCCCGCATCCGCATCGAGCTGGCTGGAGATGACAGCGACATCGACGATGCCATCGATATCCTGGCGGAAGCGCTGGACCGAGACCCCGGCAATATGGAGGCTCTGGAGCTGTTGCAGCAGGCGGCTGCCCACAGCGAGATGATGTACCGCAAAGTGCAGGAGTTGCTGGCGCGTTACGGCATCTCGCTGGACCTGAAGCCGCCGGAACCCCGCGTGGTAGCCGCTCCGCCCCCGCCACCCTCCCCCGGCCCTGGCGGAGAGGCCCCACAGGCCCCCTCGGGTGGGAAGCCACCTCAGCAGGATGTATCCACGTTGCTCTCCCACCTGACGCAGATTTACTACGCGGGCGACTACCAGCAGACCGTCGACCTGGCCAACCGCATCCTGGAGCTGCAGCCGGATAACCCGACCGCGCAGGAATACCGCCAGAAGGCGGAGGACAACATCCTGCGGGGGATCGTGCCGGACCATCGCATCCCCTTTGAGGCGCGGGTGGCCTACAACCGCGCCAACTCGCTGGTGCGCGCCGGGAACTATGACGAGGCTGAGCGGCTCTACCGGGAGGCCCGCGATCTGGCCGAGGAATCAGGCATTCCCTCCTGGAAGGACGCGGAGCAGGCCCTGCTGGAGATTCAGGACCTGGCCCTGGCGCGGGAGCTGCTCAACGAGGGCGACCGCCTGATGGCGACCGACGACTGGCAGGAGGCCGTTCGCAAATACGAGGGGGCGCTGCGTGTGGTCCCCAACGATCCGCTGGCCCAGGAGCGCCTGGACAAAGCTCGCAATATCCTGAATCAGGTTGAGCGGATTCAGGGACAGTTGGCTGCCATGGGCGGGCCGCTGGTGGAGCGGGCCTCGACGCTCCAGCAGTTGATGAGCCAGTTGACCATGGTTCGGCAGCAGTTGCCGGGGAGTACGCGGCTGGCCTCGTTGACGCAGGAGCTGAACAGCCGCATACACGCGGTGAAGTCTCAGTTGATGGACCAGGCCGGCTCCCTGCTGGCGCGCGCTGAGAGCACGATGTCCCTGGAGGAGCGTCTGCGCCTCACCTCGGCGGCGGTGGAGGCGCTGGAGGCAGCGGCGGCCCTGGACCCCGGCGACCAGGCGATCCATGCGCAGCTTCAGGAGATACGCCAGCACCAGGTGCAGATGCAGGAAGGGCGCTCGGTGATCGAGCGGGCTGCGTCGCTGATCGCGCAGAATGTGGACGCCGAGCTTTCTCAGGCCCGCTCGATGTTGGCAACGCTCGGTCGCTTCTCTCAAGATCACCGTTTCCGCCAGGTGGTGAACGACCTGATGGAGCGTTATATCGACCGCGTGGAGACGGCCATTGCCCAGGGCGATATCGATTCGGCGGAGCGCTGGCTGGTGCTGTTGAAGGACGAACCGTTTCGCGTGTTGGGCCGCCGCACGGACCTGCTGCGCCTGGATATGGCTGTGCGCGGCATACGCCAGCGGCGGCGCTTGCGCCAGGTGGCTGTTCTGGCCGGGGCGGGCCTGATCGGCGTGATCGCCCTCCTGGTGACACGTCCCAGTTGGGAGCCGGCCTTTCAGGCTATCGTCAACCCGCCGACGCCGACGCCCACCCTGACGCCGACATTGACCTTTACCCCCAGCAACACGCCGACTGCCACGCCGACTCCGACCTTCACCCTGACGCCATCGCCGACGGTGACGCCGAGCTGGACGGTGACGCCCTCGCTGACGCCAACCCACACCGACACGCCAACCCACACGCCCACACCCACCATGACCTTCACCCCCAGCATGACGCCCACACCGTCCGACACGCCGACCATCACCCTGACCCCTACTATCACGCTCACGCCCACCATCACGCTCACGCCGAGCAACACGCCGCCGCCTCCGGTGCTGTGCCGGGTGTTTGTGCAGCGGGAGGGCGGGGTCAACGTGCGCAGCCAGCCCAGTATCAGCGCCAGGTGGCTGGCCAGCGCCCTGCAGGGCACGGCGATGAACGTGATCCAGCAGACTCGCGGAGATGACAACAGAGTGTGGTTCCTGGTGACCTATAATGTGGATAGCGGTCAGGTGCAGGGATGGGTGTTGAGCGACATCGTCGTCGAGCTGACCGAATGTCCGCCGCTTTAGGGGTGTTGCCCCTGCCTGTGTGGGCCGTTTTTGGGGGAGGTACGTGCGTGATGCGTAATCCAACAGGGTATTACCGCCCCAGGACTGTGGCGGAGGCTGTCCGTCTGCTCTCGCAGCCGCACATCACCACAGTGCTGCTCAGCGGCGGCGCGCTGCGTCTGGGGACGACCGACGACCCGGACTACGAGGCGGTGATTGACTTGCAGGCCATTGATGCGCTTGGCCGGATAGCGGTCGTTGAGGATGGGACGCTGTCCCTGGGAGCCAATGCGACCCTGCAAACCGTGGCCCGGCACGACGATACGCCGCCTTTGCTACGGCAGGTCCTTACGCGCTCCCTGGTCTGGAACCGGCGTAACGGGATCACCATCGGGGAGGCCATCGAGTATCCGGGCGAGGTCGCGGAGCTGACTGCGGCGCTGCTGGCGCTGGGAGCCACGGTGGTCTTTGCTATGCCGGAGGAGCATCGCGTTCCGCTTCCTGAGCTGCACGGGTTGGTGGAGCAGCCGCGCCTGCCTCAGAAAGGCCTGATCACGGCGGTGGAACTGCCCCCGGCCCCGGCAGGACGAGTCTGGGGAGAGGCGCACGTGGCGCGTACTCCTGCTGACACGGCGATTGTCAGTGTGGCGGCAGTACTGGTTGCTGATAGCCAGGGTATTGTCACAGAGGCCCGTCTGGCCCTGGCGGGCGTATGGCCGGAACCGGCCCGGCTGGGGACTGCTGCCGCCGCGTCGCTGGTCGGCGCTCCCCTGGACGAAGCCCGCATAGACCGCGCCGTGCAAACGCTGGAGGGCGAAGTTGCGCCGGTGGCCGACTACCGGGGCAGCGCCGAATACCGCCGGGCGATGGCGGGCGTGTTGGCCCGGCGCGCGCTGGCCCAGTGCCAGAAGCGGCTGGGCCAGGCGCAGGCAGCGGGAATTGATAGATAGTAGGGAGTGGCAATGGACATCACCCTGACGATTAACGGTGAGCAAAAGACCCTGGCCGTCCACCCGGCGGACCGCCTGTTGGACGTGTTGCGGCGCGAGGCGTACTTCAGCGTCAAGCATGGCTGCGAGACCGGCGACTGCGGCGCGTGCACGGTTTTGCTGGACGGCAGGCCGGTCAATAGCTGTGTGATGCTGGCGGCACAGGCGGACGGACACAGTATCACGACAGCAGAGGGCTTGGGTTCGGCAGGCGCGCTGCATCCGTTGCAGCAGGCCTTTGTGGAGACCGGCGCGATCCAGTGCGGCTACTGTACCCCAGCTCAACTGCTGGCCGCCAAAGCTTTGCTGGAGGAGAACCCCAACCCCACCGAGGAGGAGGTGCGCGAGGCGTTGGCTGGGGTGCTTTGCCGCTGCACGGGCTATGTCAAGCCGGTGCAGGCTGTCCTCCGCGCAGCGGCGGTGATGCGTGGCGAGCGGGTTCCACCTTTCAGGCCGCTGGAACGGGCCATTCCAGTGCCCGGCGAGTTTTTCGAGTACCCGACCTGGCGCGATGAGCCACCGCCCACTGGCGATGGCGGGGGATCGGTGGTGCAGACGCGCACGCTGCCCATCGTGGTCACGCCACCAGAGCTGGCTGCTCGCAAGGTGGTCGGTAAACCAGAGCCGAAGGTGGACGCCGTCAAGCTGGCCCTGGGCCGCCCGGTGTTCACGGATGACTTCGAGATGCGCGGGATGTTGCACGCCGCGCTGCTGACCAGCCCGCACGCCCACGCGCGCATCAAGCATATCGATGCTTCCAGGGCCAGGGCATTGCCCGGAGTCCACGCCGTGCTGACCCACAAGGATGTGCCCCGCGTGCACTATGCCAGCGGCGGGCAGAGCTATCCCAATCCGCTGCCCTACGACCAGGTGAGCCTGGATAACAAGGTTCGCCATGTGGGGGACCGTGTGGCAGTGGTGGCGGCAGAGACGCCGGAGATCGCCCGTGAGGCCCTCAAGCTCATCGAGGTCGAGTACGAAGTGCTCCCGGCGGTGTTCGACGCCGAAGCGGCCATGCAGCCGGGCGCGCCGGTCATCCACGATGAGCCGGATGTGGAGGGCATTCATGACCCCCAGCGCAACATTGTGCACCACGTCGATGCGGAAGAGGGCGACGCGGAGGCCCAGTGGGCGAAGGCCGATCATGTTTTTGAGGGGGAATACCGTGTCCACCAGGTGCAGCAGGCTTCTATTGAGCCGCACGTTTGTATCACGTACTGGGACGAGGACGACCGCCTGGTGGTGCGAACCAGCACGCAGGTTCCTTTCCACACGCGGCGTATGCTGGCCCCGTTGATCGGGCTGCCGGTGAAGCGCATTCGCGTGGTCAAGCCGCGCATCGGGGGCGGCTTTGGGGGCAAGCAGGAGATGCTGATCGAGGACCTGTGCGCGCATCTCACCATCGCCACGGGCCGCCCGGTGCGGTTTGAGTACACCCGCGAGCAGGAGTTCATCAGCGCCCGCAGCCGCCATCCCCAGGTCTTGCGCTTCAAGACCGGCGTCACCAAGGACGGGGAGGTGGTTGCGGCGGAGCTGTACCTGATCGGGAACACGGGGGCCTACGGCACCCACGGCCTGACGGTGCAGATGGTTTCCGGTTTCCGCGCCCTCACCACCTACAACGCGCCCTACAGCCGGTTCGTCTGTGATGTGGTCTACACCAACATCCCCACGCCCGGCGCCTACCGGGGCTACGGTGCGCCCCAGGCCCTCTTTGCCCTGGAGGTGCACATGGAGGAGATCGCCGAGAAGCTGGGCATGGACGTGATCGAATTCAAGCGCAGGAACTGGATCAAGGTCGGCGATGTGATGGTGATGAGCCGGGCCTTGGGTGAGGGGCGCGAGGGCTTTGAGCAGGTAGTCAGGACCAGCGCCCTGGAGCAATGCGTTGAGATCGGCATGCGGGCCATGCAGTGGGACAAAAAACGCCGCGACCCCGGCAGCGGCCCGCTCAAGCGCGGCCTGGGCATGGCCGTGGCCATGCACGGCACGGGCATCGCCGGGTTGGATATGGGCGCGGCCAGCATCAAGATGAACGACGACGGCTCCTTTAACCTGCTGGTCGGCGCGACTGACCTGGGCACTGGCTCTGATACAGTGCTGGGCCAGATCGCGGCGGAGACGCTCGGCGTGCCGCTGGAGGACATCATCATTTATTCCTCGGATACCGACTTCACGCCCTTCGACACCGGCGCGTATGCCAGCAGCACCACCTACATCAGTGGCGGGGCCGTCTTCAAGGCGGCGCTCCAGGTGCGGGAGCAGATCATTCAACACGCCGTGCGGATGCTGGAGGCCGATCCGGAGGCGCTGGAGCTGGAGGACAGGCGGGTGAGCGCGCCGGATGGCCGCTCGGTGACGCTGGAGCAGGTGGCATTGCACAGCCTGCACCAGGAGGATCAGCATCAGATCATGGCCACGGCCTCCCACATGAGCTACGAAAGCCCGCCCCCCTTTGCTGCCCAGTTTGCCGAGGTGCTGGTGGATACCGAGACCGGGCAGGTGACGGTGGAGCGCCTGCTGATGGTGGTGGATTGTGGCGTGGCCATCAATCCCATCACGGCATCGGGGCAGGTGGAGGGCGGCATGGTCCAGGCCCTCGGTTACGCGCACAGCGAAGAGATGGCCTACACGGATACGGGCAGGGTGATCAACACCCGCTTTGGGGATTACCGCATTTACCAGGCCAACGAAGTGCCGGACCTGGAAGTCATTTTCGTGGAGACTTACGAGCCGAGCGGCCCCTACGGGGCCAAAGCCGTTGCCGAGATTCCCAAGGACGGCGTGGCCCCTGCGCTGGCCAGCGCCATTCACGACGCGACAGGTGTCTGGATTCGGGAGCTGCCCTTCACGCCGGAACGGGTCTGGCGGGCGCTGCGGGCGGCGGGGCAGTCTGCGTGAGAGGGTGGCCGGATGGGGGAGGGCGGTGCCAGCAGGCGAGAGGCTGGCGCGCCTTGCCTGGGTGCGCAAAACTTGCGCCGTGCCCGGTTTGTTAGCACAATGTGCGCATGATTGCACCGCATGCCTTTGTTTACGTCAAAAGCGACGACCAGGGCGCAGTGGGACGGGCTGTGCTCCAGGTCAACAGCAGTCGTCGCCAGCGCTTCTTTTACCGCTCCCTGATCCTCACCTCGCCGGTGCGGGGATGGGTTGCGCTGGTGTTGGGGAGCAGTGGGACGAGCGATCACCTGCTGCTGCGCAATCTGAGCGGCCTGTTGAACACCCTGGCTTTTGAGTTGCAGCTTGGGGCCATGAACTTCGCCTACCGGCTGCATCGCCAGGGACGCACGGTGAGCGCCTTCGAGTCCAATCTGCTGTTCTATGTCAACAACTGCCTGCAAATGATCCGTTCGCCTCGCGATTTCGATCTGCTCGATCTGGCCGAGCCGATTGATCGCTTTGTTCTGGAGCGCCTGCAAGAGCTACAACATCCTGGCCTGGCTACCGGGGCCGCGCTGGAAATTCCTGATCGTGTGCAGGATTACTATGCGGGGGATGCTGCTCAATTGCGGCCTGTGCTGCGCGCCGATGCCGACGAGGCGTATGTGGCCAGCCTCCTTGCGCCAGGCTTTAACCCAGAAGTGGCTTTCGAGCGCCTGACCGCGTTGCTGGACCTGCCTTACCTGCCTTCAGATTGCGTCACGGTGCCGGTTGACGACCGTGAGGCTCGGCAGGTGACGGGATATGCCATCACCAAACCGGCCACCTGGCGCGATGCGCTGCCGCCTGGGTGGCGGCGGATGCCCGCTCAGCTTCCTGGAATCTCTTAAGCTCTGGCAGGCGCGTAGTCGGGGATGAAATTTGCGATTTTTGTTGACAACTCCGGTATGGTTTGTTAAAATTGGTTTGTGAATTATGACACTTTTTGTCCGAATTAATGCAGCGGTTTTCTGGTTCTCAGTCAGGATGGGCTACATGAGATCGAAGAAGGTCCCGCGATATGGGGCGGCCATTGCGGTCGGGCTGCTCGTTGTGCTGTTGTTGCCATTCCAGGTCTGGGCGCAGGGGGACTCGCAGACGGGGTCGTTGGATGCTGGCGATATCTCCGGTCTCTTCAACGTCGTCCTGGTCATGGCCATTGTCGTTTTTTTGCTGGTGGAAGGGCTGTTGATCTTCGCCATCGTCCGCTATCGCAGGCGCGCTCCGGATGAGATGCCGGAACAGGTGCACAGCAACACGGCCTGGGAGGTGTCCTGGACGGTTGGCTCGGCAGTCATCGTGTTGGTGCTGTTCTTCTTTACGCTGGGCTTTTACCAGCAGCGGCGCGCGACGCCCGCCGATGCTTATGTGGTTGAAGTGACCGGGCGCACCTGGCAATGGGATTTCTACTATCCTGACACGGGGGTCACCACCGTGGACACGCTCAATGTCCCCGCTGGCAGGCCCATCGTGCTGGAGATCACCTCCGCTGATGTTCAGCACAGCTTCTGGGTCCCGGAGCTGGCCGGCAAGGTCGATGCGATTCCCGGACGTGTGCAACGGATGTGGTTCCAGGTGGATGAGCCGCGCCAGTACGTGGGGCAGTGCGCCGAATACTGTGGCAGGCAACACTATGCCATGCTCATTACGCTCAACGTGATGCCCCAGCCAGAGTTCGCACAGTGGATGGAGGGGGAGGCCGCTGCTGTGGCCGCAGCGGCAGAGACCGACCTGGAACAGGCTGCCCAGGAGGCAGTGGGCGACCCGGCGGCGGGCCAGCAACTCTACAATTCGCTGGGGTGCATGGCCTGCCACTCGCTGGATGGGTCCGAGCTGGTCGGGCCGTCCTTCCAGGGGCTTGGTCAGGTGGCCGGGGAGCGGATTGAGGGTTACTTGGCTGAGGAATACCTCCGCGAGTCCATCCTGCGCCCCTGCGACTTTGTTCTGGAGGGTTACACCTGCGTGATGCCACAAAACTATGGTGACCGTCTGACTGGGCAGGACCTGGCCGACCTGGTGGCCTTCCTGCTGGAACAGTGAGTCGGGCCTGGCCTGGTGTGGCTGTGTTGAAGATTGTTACTAAGGGAGTGTTGTTGCTATGGCGACTGTAGCAAAGCCCCAGGCCCTGGTGGGGGTGGAGCGAGGCGGACTGCTGGCATGGCTGACGACTGTCGATCACAAGAAGATCGGCATCATGTACGTCGTCACGGCCCTGTTCTTCTTTATACTCAGCGGCATCCTGGCCCTGGTGATCCGCTGGGAGCTGGCCGCACCCGGCGCGGACATCTTGCAGGGGGCAGGGGGGCCGGACCTGTACAACCAGATTTTCACCATGCACGGCACCGCGATGATCTTTCTGTTCGTCATCCCCGTGCTGGTGGGGCTGGGCAACTACCTGGTTCCCCTGCAGATCGGTGCGCGGGATATGGCCTTCCCCCAGCTTAACGCCCTGAGCTACTGGCTGTACCTGTTTGCTGGACTGTTCATGTACAGCAGTTTTTTGATGCCGTTCGGCGCGGCGGCCACCGGTTGGACGGCCTACCCACCACTCAGCGCCAACACAACGCTGACGCCGGGCAGGAGTGTGGAAATGTGGGTTTTGGGCCTTCAGTTGCTCGGCGCGTCGTCGCTGATGGGGGCGGTGAACTTTATCACCACCATCCTGAATATGCGCGCCCCCGGCATGACCCTGTGGAAGATTCCGGTTTTTACCTGGACCGTGCTGGTGACGGCCTTCATGATCCTGATCGCCACGCCCATGCTCAGCGGCGCGTTGATGTTGCTGCTGCTGGATCGCACCCTAGGGACCCAGTTCTTCGCCGTTGCCACGGGTGGCGACCCGCTCCTGTGGCAGCACATGTTCTGGTTCTATTCACACCCGGCAGTGTACATCATGATCCTGCCTGCGATGGGCGTGATCTCAGAGGTGCTGCCGGTTTTCTCCCGCAAGCCGCTCTTTGGCTACAGGGCCATCGTCTGGTCGTCGATTGCCATCGGGGCCATGGGCTTCACCACGTGGGCGCACCACATGTTCACCACCGGGCTGACGCCCGTCACCCAGGCGTTCTTCGTGCTCTCCACCATGGCCATCGCCGTGCCGACCGGCGTGAAGATTTTCAACTGGCTCTTCACCATGATCGGGGGATCGTTGAGGTTGGCTACTCCGCTGCTGTTCGCCATCGGGTTCTTGAGCACGTTTGTGGTGGGCGGCATCACGGGCATCTTCCAGGCCATCCTGCCCATCGACACGCAGCTTCACAATACCTACTTCGTGGTGGCGCACCTGCATTATGTGCTGTTTGGTGGCACGGTCTTCGCCGTCTTTGCCGGCTTTTACTTCTGGCTGCCCAAGATATTGGGCTGGCGGCTGGACGAGCGGATCGGCAAGTTGCACTTCTGGCTGATGTTCATCGGCTTTAACCTGGCCTTCTTCCCCATGCACTTCCTGGGGCTGATGGGCATGCCGCGCCGTATCTTTGACTACAGCGCGGACCGGGGGTGGGATTTCTGGAACCTGCTCTCGACGGTGGGGGCCTTCATCATCGCCTTTTCGGTGCTGGCGTTCGTTGTCAATCTTGTTGTGAGCGCCATCCGCCGGGTGGAGGCAGGCGATGACCCCTGGGAGGGCGACACGCTGGAATGGATGATTGCTTCGCCGCCGCCTGACTATAACTTTGAGCAGATTCCCGTGGTCCGCAGCCTGCGTCCGGCGCGGGATGCGCGGCTGGGCCTGGCCAAGGAGGGCGCACATGACTAGCGAAGCCCACCATCACCCACACGAAGCGATTCATCTGCCCGCGCCGAGTTGGGGGCCGCTGGTGGTTGCCCTGGGGGTCACGGTGCTGGTGGCAGGGTTGATGTTGCCGCTGCTGCTGCCGGTGGGGGCCGTGCTGTTCCTGGTGGGGGTGTGGAAGCTGAGCAGCTTCTCCATCCTCGAGGAACTGCGGCCCTCCATGGGGGTGAACAGCCGCCTGCTGGGCATGTGGGTGTTCCTGGCCTCCGAGATCGTCTTTTTCTCCGGGCTGATCTCCACGTTTTTGGGCTACCGCGCGCGGGCCGGAAACGTCGATGCGCTGCTCAATGTGCCCTTGATGACGCTGGGCACGTTCGTCCTGTTGACCAGCAGCCTGGGTGCAGTCTCGGCGCTGTCGGCGATCCAGCAGGGCAGGATGAAGGCCTTCCGCAACTGGCTGGTGGCGACCATGGTGCTGGGCGCGCTGTTCCTGCTCATCGAAGGGCTGGAGTGGGCCGAATTGATCGGGCACGGCATCACCACGGGGACGCTCTACGGCTCCGCCTTTTTCACCCTCACGGGCTTTCACGGCATGCACGTGCTCATCGGCATTGCCTGGATGGGCTTCCTGCTGGTGCGCTTTTTGCTCGGCAGGCTCTCCAAGGATAGCGTGATGGGCGTTGAGGTTTTCGGCCTCTACTGGCATTTCGTCGACATCGTGTGGATCATTCTGTTTACGATTATCTACCTGGTTTAGGATGCAGGCGAGGGGAGGTGAGAACGGATGACTGAATACACGCCACAATTAGGCTCTGAATCTGAATCGAAGAAGAAGCCCAACTATTTCGCCGTTTTTGGGGCGCTGGCGCTGATCACCCTGGTGGAGGTGACGCTGTTCCGCGATGTGCCTGCCGTTTTGGTCGCTCTGTCCCTGTCCAAAGCCGCGCTCGTTGCGATGTACTACATGCACCTCAAGTTCGAGACCGGCTGGTTTAGCGCGATCTTTCTCTTTCCCCTGCCCCTGATGTTGCTGGTGATTGTGGTCATTGCCGTGGCGCTGGCTCCCAGCCCGGACGGCGTGGCGGCTGCGGGGGGCATCTGCTCGATCTGGTAGACTCATCTGGGCGGCTCAGCGTGCCGGACGGGTTAACGCAGCGAGGGGCCTCACCGCGAGGCCCCTCGTTTTTTTCGGCTGGTCTATGACCCCGGTGGGGGTTATCCACAAGGCGCGGGCACGGACGGCGGGCAGACTGGCTCATCCGACACCAGGATGAAGCCCGCAGCCTGGGTCACGGTGGCGGCCTGCCCCTCGGCGGCCACGCTGGATGCCTGCGCGCCCAGGGTATAGGCGCCGAGCATCGACAGCGCGAAGACGGCCAGCACGGTCACGATAACGATAACACGCTTGAACATGTCGTCTGTCTCCTTCAATGGTTGGCAGGCGTTCGGTCAGGGCGATGCAGGTGTGGCGGGGACATCCCTGTAGCCTGCGCAGGCCGCCTTGCTGCACCAGCAGCGATGGATGCGCGCTATCCTGTTGCTGTATGACCATCATGTTCCAGGCGTGGGGGGCGGGTCAGCCGGTCTGTGCCATTTTTCGGACACAAAACGGACAGCCAGGGGAAACAAAAAACGACCGCCCTCCGGCGGTCGTCGCGTCTGGTGGGAGAGGGGAAAAATCAGAGGGCGGCCAGAGCCTGTCGGTAGGTGCGCAGGGCGTCGCGCGTGCGGCCTGTCTCGCGGATCACATCCAGCGCGGCCATGCCGTGCCAGCCAGAGCGATTCATGTATTCGATGCTGAGCGCGCCGCGATAGTCATTCTCGAAGAGCAGGGCCAGCACCTGCCGCAGGTCAATCGTCCCTTCCTGGTAAGGGGTTTGCAGGCGACCCCGCGCCGCCTGCCGCAACTGGACATGGGCGGTATGGGGCAGCAATGGCTCTATTTCGCTGGAAATGATGCCCTGGGCGGTGAACTGCGCCCAGTCCAGCGTGACGCTCAGGCCGGGGACGGCCTCCAGCAAGGCCAGGGCTTTCTCCGGGGTGGAAGCGACAGAATCCAGGTGTGGCTCAAAACACAGGCGCAGGTTGGTCTCGCTGATGATTTCAACCGCGCTGCGCAGGGATTGAGCCGCCCAGTCGAAAGGAGTCGGTGGGGAAGGGGGCGGCGGCTCTCCCTCTGCTGCTTCCTGTCCTGGAGGTGGCTCCTGGGCGTCTGCCGGGTGCGTCTGGAAGGGGTCCGGTTGGGCCTGGGGAGGCTCGATGCCGGGGGAGAGCGTGATCCCCGGCACGCCCAGCGCCACGGCGAACGGGACCAGCCGCTCCAACAGCTTCACTTCGTACAGGCGGCGGCCCTCGTCTGCTGAGGAGAGCGCAGGCAGCAGCAGGTAGAGGTCCGTGATCGCCAGGTGAAAGCGGTCCAGCACGGCCCGGATGCGTCCAGCCTCGCCTTTGGGGTCCTTGGCTGCGGCGGTGGTATCAAGGTGGGGGCCGCTGCCCAGGTCGATGTAATTGAATCCCAGGCGGGCGATGGTCTGCACCGCCGTTTCTAGGGGCTGGTCGCTGAAGCCCCAGGTGTGGCAGGCCAGTTTGAGCATGGAGGTTCTGTCACTCCCCTGTACACCCTGTCGTCGCTACTTACATCTGGTGGGCCTCATCCACCGTGATCAGGCCCGCCCGCAGGGCCATCAGGGCCGCCTGGGCGCGGCTTTGAGCGCCCAGTTTGTCGATGGCGCTCTTCAGATGAGACACCACCTCCTGTTCGCTGTAGCCGAGCTTGCTGGCGATGGCGTCGTTGGTCTCCGCCCCTGCCACGATGCAGAGCAGCACCGCGCGCTCTTGCTCGGTCAGCGGGTTCTGGCGCTGGGCGGAGAGCAGCTCGGAGACCACCCGCTCGGCCACCCCCGCGCCCAACACCATATGGCCCTGGGCCACCTTCCGCACGGCATCCAGCAGCTCCTCCTGCGAGCTTGTTTTGAGCAGGTAGCCATGCGCCCCGGCCTGCAACGCCCGCATGATGTAGGCGTCCTCTGTGCGCCCGGTCAGGACCAGAACGCGGGTTTGCGGGTGCTTCTCCCGAATCTGGGGCAGGATGGCCAGGCCGCTCCCCCCCGGCATGTTCAGGTCCAGCAACAGCACGTCCGGCGCTTGCTGCTCACAAAGCCGCAGCGCTTCCTCGCCGGTTGCTGCCTCCCCCAGCACGCGGACATCGGCCTGATCGTCCAGGTAGTAGGCGATGCTGGCGCGCAGGACGGCATGATCGTCGGCCACGATGACGCTGATCGGCCTGGCCGCGCTGTAGATGGGCGGCGCTTCTTCGGTGGGCAGGTCCCTGGCCTCCTGGGATGAGCGGACCTCCAGCGGCAGCGCCTCCTCAGACGGAGGCGGGCCACCCTTCTGCCCCAAGGCCCTGGCAAACTCCGCTGCGGACTGGAAGCGTTGTTCGGGCTTTCTGTGCAGCGCCTTCATGATGGCTGCGTCCAGCCACGGCGGGAGGGTCGATACCCAGTCACGGGGGGGCTGCGGGTCTTCCGTGACCTTCTGCAACAGCAGCGCGCTGATGTCGTTGGAATCGAACGGCAATCTGCCCGTCACCATTTCGTAGAGCACCACGCCCAGGCTGTAGATGTCCGTGCGGTGGTCCAGCTCCTGGCCGCGCGCCTGCTCCGGCGAGAGGTAGGCCGGCGTGCCAATGATGGAGCCATGCGCGGTGACGTGTTTGGCGTCGCGGGCCATGGCCAGGCCGAAGTCCATGATCTTGACGACCCCTTCGTGGGTCACCATGATGTTGGCCGGTTTGATGTCCCGGTGGATGATGTTCATTCGATGTGCGTAGTCCAGGGCGTTGCACAACTGCACGCCCAGGTTGACCGCCACCTCCGGCAGGGTAGGGATGAAGTCGTTGAGCGGCCTGCCCTCCACGAATTCCACAACCAGGAAGTGCAGGTCGTCTTCCTGGGCCTCGTCGTAGATGGCCATGATGTTGGGGTGGTTGAGGGCAGCCGCGCTTCGCGCCTCGCGGGAGAAGCGGGCACGGGCTGTCTCCCGGACATAGGGGGAAAGCACCTTGATGGCGACAAGCCGTTGCAGACGGTGATCGCGTGCCTGGTAAACGGTGGAAGTCGAGCCTTCACCGATCAGCTTTTCGATGACGTAGCGATCCAGCAGTTTGTGCCCGATCTTCATCAGGCGGTCCTTTCCATCGTGCGAGCGCTGCTGATGAGAAGTTTATAAGAGATTCGCCGGACTTCAAAACCGCCGTTGCCTGGCAACCTATTATACCCACCTCCAGATGGCAACCTGGGGTTTTGCCGGTGGTTGTTGCCTCTATGGAACATCTTAACAGCAAATTGGCCTTTTGGCCCTGTCCGACGCGGGAGAATCGGGCTTCTGGCGTGCCGCTCCGCCGCCAAGGGGACCGGCGGCATTTGTTTTGATTCCCCTGATTGTTGGGGTTTTGGGGCCTGTTCCCGCAGGCTATCCTCTTATTAGAGGGGAATGTAGATCGGTAGGGACGTCATGGTCGGCCAGAGATCCATTGTTCTCCTGTTCGTTTCGTCTTTAGTCGCCATTGCCATCGTGGTGGCGCTGCCGGTCGCCGTGACGCTGTGCCCTTCGCTTTTGTTCGTGGTCGCGTTCGTGGCCGGTTTGATGTTGCTCCTGGTGGGCCGTTCGGCGGCCATAGGCTGGCTCGTGGCTTCGGTGCTGGCCATCGCGGTCGCTTTCGGAGTGACCATTTCGCTCGGCGTGGTTTCAGTCCTGTGGGTGCGGGCGCGGCGACTCTGGCCCTGATCACCCCTGGTGGTGGCCTGTTCTCATCCTTGCTATACTGGGGGCGACAAGCGCGCTTTCCTTGGGATGAACCTCAGATGAGTGTTCAGGCTGACCAGCCCCGCATCACGCAGTTGACATCTTCATACAGCCCCGCCCAGCCGCCGCAACTATCCCTCACTTTTGGCGATTACCTTTCACTGCTGTGGCGCATTGACCGTTCCGCGGGCAACCCAACACGGGAAGCTTACTACCGGCAGTGTGCCGATGCGCTGGCGCAAGGGTTGGGTTTTGACAGGCGGAGTCTGTACCGCCTGGTGCGCACCACTGAGGCGGGGAAGATCTGTCCATCGCTCCAGAATGCCCCCTATCGTGGGACCAGCCGCCTGATCGATGCCCAGGATCGCCGCGCTGCCATCCGGCAGCTTGTCGACCTGCGGGATCACATCCTGGCCATGGGGGCCTATCGGGAGCAATGGACGCTGGGCTGGCCCGGCAGCCGGATAACCAACATCGAAGTACGGGAGCGGCTCTTTGCCGTGTTTTTCACGGCTTTCGAGAGCCAGTTTCGCCACTTCAGCCGCCTGTTGTTTATCATCGACATTGTGCTGCAAGAGTTGTTACTGGGTGACCGTGCGGAGCACGAGATCAGTCTGATACGGCTGATCAACGAGTTCGGCTACCCGGACCCGGTCAGTGCCCAGGCACGCGCCTTGTTTGGGTAGCCCCAACGGGGGGATGGTGAGTGTCTACCACAGACTCGGCTTCTGAAACGCCCTCTGTGAATGCCCTTCCTGCGGACTACACGGACTACAGGCCTTTGCGGCAAGTCGTAGCCTCCGATGCAGATTCACCCCTTTATGACCGGCAGCAAGGGCTGGCGGAGGTGTCTTTGGAGCTGGCGCGGGTGCGCCAGTTGCGCTCCCCTTACGACACCCGGCAAGACCCGCAGTTACCGCTCGGCTTTGGGGACTACCTTTCCCTGCTCTTTCGCCTGGACGAGCAAAGCACCCTGCTCCAGGAGCGGGGCGAGGTGGATCCGCTGCTACTGCGGCGGGCCTGGTACCTGGCCTGTTGTTCGGCCTTGTGCCGTGCCCTGGCGCTGCAAGGGACGGCTTTTGACACCCTGCACGAAGCAAAACCCTATGACCCGCGCCAGATCGTCGCTGGCCTTCGCCCCTCCCTTCGCGCGCAGCACGGGCCTTTTCAGGCAGTCTATTACGAAATCGCCCTTGGCGGCCTGTTGCGGCAGCGAGCGGATGTCCTGCGCATGGGCCGTTCGGTCACGCACCTGCGGGGCGGGCCAGGGAGCGGCATCGCCGACAAAGCCCTGCAAGCCCGCATTCACGACGTCTATTTCACCCGCTTTGACGAGGGTCTGTTGAACTTCAGCCGTCATCTGCTCGATATCGACCGGCTGCTGGAGGACCTGCTGCCTCTCGATATCGGGCCACCCGTGGAGCTGGCCCGCCTGCGCTCCGAGTTCGGGTTTCCGGATCGCGCGGACGCGCGGTGGAGGATGGCCTTCTCCCTTTTAACTTAACTGTGCATTGTAAGTGCGGCGGGCCTGGATATAATCTTGAGGTGTGTGCCAACCGGATTGGGCAGTTGGCCCTCACTGAGACAGGAGAGGCGATTCCCTTCATGAGCGATGTCGCGGTAATGACCGGCGAATCTGCTGATACGGGGGCTGCCCTGGGGCGTCTGGTGCGTGGCATTGCCGTTCCAGTTCTGGCCGTGTTCACAGCCGTGCTGATTGGAGCGGTGATCATCATCGTAGCCAGCGCTTTCTCCAGCGAAGCGCCCACCCTGGCGGAGCGGCTGCGCAGCGGATGGGACACCGCCTTGCGAGCCTATGGCGGCCTGCTGGATGGCGCGTTCGGCGATTCGAGTGGCTTGGTGCGAACGCTGGTCAAGATGACCCCGCTGGTGTTTTCCGGCCTGGCCGTGGCTTTTGCCTTTAAAGGCGGGCTGTTCAACATCGGCGCGCAGGGTCAGTTGGTGATCGGCTCAGTGACTTCTGCCTGGGTAGGGTTTGCCCTGCATGTGGACCTCGGCGAGCCTGTGCTGTCGACGATTGTTCATGTCGGCCTGTCGCTGTTGGCCGGGTTTCTGGGGGGCGCGCTGTGGGGGGCGATACCAGGGGTGCTTAAAGCCTATACCGGCGCGCATGAGGTGATCACCACCATCATGTTCAACTTCATCGCCAGCAACCTCATCAGTTGGCTGCTCAACGCCGGAGCGCCCGGTGAGGGTATCCCGCCTGGCCCGTTCAATGATGGCAATGGCGTGATCGCGCGCACCCCTGAGGTGCTGGAAACCGCGCGCCTGCCGGTGATCTTCGACCCACCTGGCCCCCAGGCCTTGCACCTGGGCTTTTTTCTGGCGATTGTGGCTGCCGTGGTGGTGCTCCTGCTGATCACGCGGACCACCTTTGGGTTTGAGCTGCGCATGGTGGGGCTTAACCCCTCTGCGGCGCGCTACAGCGGGATCAATGTCAGGCGCATCACCATTCTGACGATGGTCATTGCCGGCGGGCTGGCCGGTCTCTCTGGAGCGATGCAAACGCTGGGCGTCAACTATCGCTATGAGCCGAACCAGAGCCTGGGTTTGGGCTTCGATGCCATCACTGTGGCCCTGCTGGCCGGGAACAATCCTCTGGGCGTGCTCCTGTCCGGCTTCCTGTTCGGGGCCATGGATGCTGGCTCCACGCGGATGCAGTTCAACAGCGGGGTGCCCAGCGAGATCATCCTGGTGGTGCAGGCGCTGATCCTCATGTTCGTCGCTGCCGACCAGATCGTGCGCATGATTTACCGCATTCGTGGTGAGGGCGGCATCGGCCAGGTGTTGAGCACGGGCTGGGGCCAGCGGCAGTAGTTGAGCCGGTAGCGCATAGGGTAGTGTAGTAAAAGGAGCACAAGCCGCCATGCTTTCCAGCCTGACCTCTGCCGTGCCGATGAACCGGACCACCCTTTCGACGGCGGTGGGCATCGCGCTGGTCGCCGTGGTTGCCTTTCTGGCGGCTGGGGCGGTTGGCCCGGAGGTTGTGGTGGCCGTGATCAACGCCAGCATCCGGGGCACAGTGCCCATTGCCCTGGGGGCGATGAGCGGCATCTTCAGCGAGCGCAGCAGTGTGGTCAACATCGGGATCGAGGGCATGATGCTCATGGCCGCTTATGTGGGCTTCATGCTCAACGTGTTCTTCAGCGGTCCCCACGTCCCGGAGTTTTTGCATGCCGAGCTTGTTCGTCTGGGGCTGGCCCTGGTGGGTGGGGTGCTGGTTGGCGGCCTGATGGGGCTGCTGCATGCCCTGCTTTCCGTCCGCTTCAAAGTGGACCAGATCATCAGCGGGACTGTGATCAACATCCTGGCGTTGGGCCTCACCGGCTACCTGTACCTGGCGGGCGCTACCACCCTGGGGCGCATGCCGCCCCTGGTGAGCAACCCCTTTACTGCCAACGCCGGTCTCCTGTACTGGATCGGCGAGATCGTGTTCAACAAGGGGGTGATCACCTACCTGACCGTTGTGCTGGTTATTCTGGTCACGGTGGCCCTGTCCCGCACCCCCTGGGGGTTGCGCACACGCGCTATCGGCGAGCATCCACGGGCGGCGGATACCCTGGGCATCAACGTGTATCGCCTGCAATACCTTAATCTCTTCTTGAGCGGCTGTATGGCCGGGTTGGGAGGGGTTTTCCTGACTCTGGAGGCAGTAGGCTCGTTTGAGCGGGGGATGACCAACGGGCGAGGCTTTATCGCGCTGGCCGTGATGATCTTTGGGAAGTGGCACCCCCTTGGCGCGGCTGCCGGCGCGCTGCTGTTCGGCTTTGCCACTGCCTTGCAGGGGCAGTTGCAGTTCTTTGGCATCAACTTTCCCCATCAGTTTGTGGGGATGCTGCCTTACTTGTTGACGGTGATCGTGCTGGCCGGTTTTGTGGGGCGGGCGCGGCCCCCAGCGCATATTGGCAAGCCTTACGAAGTGGAATAGCCAGCCCGGCACACCCTTAGCAGGAGACGCTATGCAAACAGGTGACTCGCGCGAGCGAGAGGTCGTGCTGGAACTCCGGGGCGTAACCAAGCGCTTTCCGGGGGTCCTGGCCAACAACAACGTGGACCTGACGCTGCACAAAGGGGAGATTCTCGCCCTGCTTGGCGAGAACGGCGCGGGCAAGTCCACCCTGATGAACATTGTCTACGGCCTTTATCATGCTGACAGCGGCACGATCAGGCTCAAAGGGCGGGAGGTGCATTTCGCCAGTCCACGGGAGGCCATCCATAGTGGGATTGGGATGGTGCACCAGCACTTCCAACTGATCCCGGTGATGACTGTGGCCGAGAACGTGGTGCTCGGTGAGGAGGTGACCCAGGGGGTCTTCCTGGACAAACGGGAAGCCGCCCGTCGGGTCCGTGAGCTGAGCGAGCGGTACAACCTGGCCGTTGACCCGGATGCGCTCGTCGAGGAGCTGTCCGTCGGCATGCAGCAGCGGGTGGAGATTATCAAGGCCCTCTACCGCGACGCTGATATCTTGATCCTGGACGAGCCGACCTCGGTCCTCACCCCGCAGGAGGTGCAGGAGCTTTTCAAGATCATGCGCGACCTGTCCGCCAAGGGGGTCAGCATCATCTTCATCACCCACAAGCTGAAGGAAGTGCTGGCCGTTGCCCACCGGATTGTCGTCATGCGTGACGGGGAAGTGGTGGGCATGACGACCCCTGCCGAGTCCACGGAGGAGTCGCTGGCGGCGATGATGGTGGGGCGGAGTGTGCTTTTGCGGGTGGAGAAAGGGCCGTCTCACCCAGGCGAGGCCGTCCTCCGTGTTGAGGGCCTGTCCGCGTATGATGACCGGGGCCATCTGGCCGTCAAAGATGTCTCCTTCGAGGTGCGTACCGGGGAGGTGCTGGGTATCGCCGGCGTGCAGGGCAACGGGCAGACCGAATTGGTGGAAGTGCTGACCGGCCTGCGCCACGCTGTTTCTGGGAAAGTGGAGATCGAGGGGAAGGACCTGACCGACGCCTCCCCCCGCCAGGTTACGGCCACCGGCAGCGGGCACATCCCGGAGAACCGCCATCGGTATGGGATGGTGGGCAGCTACACTGTGGCGGAGAATCTGGTGCTCAACACATACTATGGCCCGCCTTACGCCACGGAGCCTTCCCCACGTGCCCTGCCTGTCGTAGGGGGGCTTTATGCAGCGCTGGCAGCTGGTGGCTTTGCCCTGCTGGCCCTGCTGTGGGGCGCGGTGTGGAATGCCGGGCTGTGGCCGATTGTGCTGAGCCTGTACAGCATCACAGACCCCCAATCGGCGGGGCGCGACGCGATGGAGGGTCCTGAGCTTATCGGCCTCATTGCGCTGGTTGTGATGGGCCTGGTCTGCGGTTTTGTGGCCCATCGCTTTGCCGTGTGGGGAATGCGGAAGCTCTACCCCTATATTGAACCTCTCTATCGGCGGCTTTTCAGGGATGAGGGCGGGATTGCCCTGGATTACCAGGCGGTGGATCGGCATGCGGCCCACCTGGTCGAGGAGTTCGACATCCGGACTCCGAGCATCAAGAACCCTGCCCAAAGCCTGTCCGGAGGGAATCAACAGAAGCTGGTGGTCGCCCGTGAGTTTGGACGCCATCCCCGGCTGCTGATTGCGGCGCAGCCCACGCGCGGCATTGATGTGGGGAGCATCGAGTTCATTCACCAGCAGATTGTGGCCCAGCGTGACGCCGGTGCGGCTGTGTTGCTGGTCAGCGCCGAGCTGGATGAGATCACCGCCCTCTCCGACCGGATCGCCGTGATGTATAAGGGCGAGATCGTCGCCACCGTGCCAGCCGATGCCGTCACGCGGGAGCAACTGGGCCTCTTGATGGCAGGCGCGCAGGTGGAGGATGTGCTCGGTGCTCCAGTGGCGGGGGCTGTGGCGTAGCGGGTGTCTTATTGTGTGTATCCGGTTGTGACGGTACAATGCGTGGCAGTGACATCTGGGGGGCGTCCGGCTTGTCCTGGTGGGCAGGCTGCGGACGCCCTGAGTTTTTGACATGACGGGTGCTGATGCAGACTTCTCAGAATCTGGCTGACCCGCGATTCCCGGCCTGGGCCTATCGCATGTGGCAGCGCATGGCCGCCGGTTGGCGACGACTGTTTGCGCGCGGCGACCTGACTGCCATGTTGCTGGCTCTGGGCATTCTGATCTTGCCCGCGCTGGCCATGCGCGCTGCGGGCTGGGCCAGCGGGCTGGAGCAACTGGTCCCGGTTGCCGTGCTCAGCGTGCTTTTTGGCTTCCTGCTGGCCCGCAGCCACTACGGTGAGCTGATCTCCCTGCTCATGTCTGCCGTCTACAGCGTGGGCTTTATTGGCCTGATCACCGCCCTCAACATGGAACAGGGCATGCTGGCCGAGCGGCTCTACCGGCTCACGCTGCGTGTTTCTGTCTGGCTGGAGGCGTTCTTCGGTGGGGGGATCAGCCAGGACAATCTGGTTTTTGTGCTGTTTCTCTCGCTGTTATTCTGGTTCCTGGGGCACAACACGGCCTGGCACATCTTCCGGGTTGATCGGGTATGGCGGGCGGTGTTGCCGCCGGGGCTGGTGATCGTTGTCAATGCCTTCTACTACACTGGCGATGCCCCTCTTGGCGCTTACATGGCGTTCTTCGCCTTTTTCGCCCTGCTGCTGGTTGTCCGCAGCGCCATCGACGCTCAGGAATGGGAATGGTATCTCCAGCGCATCAGCTTTCCGCCGCAGTTGCGCGGCCAGTTTTTGCGCTGGGGGGCCGTCCTGGCGGTCGTGCTGGTCGGTGTGGCCTGGGTCCTGCCCAATGGGGCCGAGAACGAGAATCTGGAGCGCGTGCAGGAGTTTCTAAACAGCGCCCCCCTGGATCAGTTTAACCGGCTGTTCAACCGCCTGTTTGCTTCCCTGGAGAGCGAGGGCCTGGCAACTGCCGATTACTATGGGGGCAATTCCCTGCAATTGAGTGGGGCCATCCGGTTGGGTGACCGACCGGTGATGCTGGTCGATGCGCCGCCGCTCTTCCAGCGGGGAACCCGCTATTACTGGCGCTCGCGTGTTTTCAGCTACTACGAAGACAGCCACTGGACGCCCAGCGCTGCCCTGCGCCTGACTGTGCCGGAGCCGGGCTTTGCCGTCCAGGAGCCGCCCACCGTGTTGGGCGGGCGGGAGGTCGTCCAGCAGCGGGTTACCATGATCCTGGAGGCGTCGCGTCTGGTTTATGCAGCAGCGCAGCCCGCCCAGGTTAACCTGCCCGTCACGATTGACCTGACTTACACGGATCGGTCGCGGCAGCAGATGGATATCTCGGTCATCCGACCGCTGCAAGTCCTGTACACGGGCGACGAGTACACGGTCTCCAGCAGCGTGGTGGTGGCGGATGCACCGTCTCTGCGGGGGGCGGGCCTGGATTATCCGCAGTGGGTCCTTTCCACGTATTTGCAGTTGGGTGCTGGCATCACCCAGCGCACGCGTGACCTGGCGGCTCAGATCGTCCGGGAGGCCAGCGCGAATACCCCCTATGACCAGGCCAAGGCCATTGAGCGCTGGCTGCGCGCCAATATCGCTTACGACGAGACGATCCCCGGCGCGCCACCCGGCGTCGATGCAGTGGATTGGGTGCTCTTTACGGATCGACGGGGCTATTGCAACTACTACTCCAGCGCCATGGTGATCATGCTGCGTTCGTTGGGGATTCCGGCGCGCGTGGCTGCGGGATTCTCCCAGGGGGAGTGGGATGCCGAGCGGCAGAGCTTCCTCGTGCGCGAGCGCGACGCACACACCTGGGTTGAGGTGTACTTTCCTGGCTACGGTTGGGTGGAGTTTGAGCCAACCGCCGCGCAGGCTCCCCTGGAGCGCCCTGATGCCATTCCGCTTGTCGAGAGCGCTTCCACAACGACGCCCCCGCCGACCAACACGGCGGCTCCCACGATTATGCCGTCGCCAACGCCGACCAACCCGCCGACCAATACGCCCAACCCCACACAGGAAAACGCGCCGATCATCCCGCCGACGGTCACCCTGACCCCGACCGTTACCCCGACACCCGTGATCCTGCCCACTGTGGCTGCGCCGGTCAGCCAGGAGGTGCAGCCGCCCAACATCCTGAGCATGATCCTTTCTGCCCTGTTGACGGTGGTGCTGATCGTGCTGGCCATCATCGTGCTTGCTGTGCTGGTGCTCCTTATTGCCTGGTGGATCGAATGGCGAGGGACGGGAGGGCTGTCCCCTGTGCAGCGGGCTTACGCCCTGCTGGAGCGTTATGCGGGTTATCTCGGCATTCGCCTCGCACAGAGCTATACCCCCCACGAACGGCGGCGTATCCTGGCGGACCAGGTTCCCCAGAGCGAGAAGCCGGTGCGGGTGATCACCGATATGTATGTGGAGGAGACCTATGGGCCGCAGCGGCGGCGCGGCAGACGGTGGACGATAGCGGTCCGCAACGCCTGGCGGGATGCGCGTATGGCCTTTTTCCGTGAACGTTTGCGTCGCTTCTGGCCGCGCTGGGGGCGTAGGTGATAGACTTTAAGTAAGTCCGGGCGTCTGCTTCGACCGGCCCGGCTCAGTGGTCGCGCGTCACCACGAAGTGCGCCAGGTCGGTCAGGGCGTCGCGGGCCGGGCCTTCCGGGATGGGCCGCAGGGCCGCATTTGCCTGGCGGGCAAAGGCGCGGGCCTGTTGCAGCGATTCATCAATGGCTCCACTGGCCCGGATCGCCTCTATCGTTTCTAGAACCTGCGCCTCGCTGGCCTGCCCGGCGATGACGTGCCGGAGCGTTCCGTTGCTGGGCATGCCTTTGGCGTGGTAGAGCAACACGGGTAGGGAGATCACCCCCTGGCGCAGGTCGTGGCCGATGGGCTTGCCCAGGCGTTCGCCATCGCTGGCAAAATCCAGGGTGTCATCCACGATCTGAAAGGCCATCCCCAACAAACGTCCGTATTCGCCCAACGCTTCAATCTGGGTGGGGTCATCTGTGCCCAGCATAGCCCCGCTTTCCGCCGCAGTGCGGAACAAGGACCCGGTTTTTCCGTAGATGCGGCGGTAATAGGCTTCCACCGAGACCAGGGTGTGTTTGCTCTGCGCCTGAAGGATCTCGCCATGGCAGATCTCGCTGAGGGCACGGGCGAACGACCGTATAACGCCGACATGTTCGGCTTCGGCTACGAGGCGGGCTGCTTCAGCGAACAGCAGGTCGCCGCTGAGGACAACCAGCCCCATGGGAAAGACCGAGTTGAGGGTGGGGGTTCCACGCCGTTCCTGGGCATTGTCTACCAGGTCGTCGTGGACCAGGGTGGCCGTGTGCAGCAGTTCGATGCCGGCGGCCACGGATAGCGTGCGATCTGGATCGGCCCCATAGATGCGGGCGGCGTAGAAGGTCAGGCTGGGTCGCAGCCGTTTGCCACCCGCCCTGATCAGGGCGGCGAGTCTTTCCCCGATGGTGGGATGCTCACCCAGGGGCACAACCTCCAGCAAGCGGGCTTCCAGACGGTTCAGGTCGTCCTCGATTAGTGGCGTAAAAGTGGCTGAAGCTGTGGTCATTCGCCTGTCTTTTTCTCAGATCATTGCGCCTCTACTTCAAGACAATCCTTAAGCTCCCGCCAGGCTGCGGCGCGCCGCAGCCGGAAAAATGCGGCGAGTTGAATCAGGCTCTCGTAAATCATGTGAACCTGTTTCAAACGGGCCGCCTGCAATGGGGATCGGTCGGTTTGCGCTATGGGTGGCACATGCTGCTGCCGTGATGTCAGGTTATCCAATCTGCGGGCGACAAGCAGAGCAAAGGCATCGTCCGGATTATCCACTACTTTGTAGAATTTGCGGCGGTTGCTCAACCTGTCGGCAACCTCGACCAACCCCATCTGCTCAAGATGCTTCAGGCTCACGCTGACCGAGCTTTTAGCGATACCGGCGCTCCCGGCCACGTCGTCCAGCGAGAGCGGTTCGTCTTGGGTGAAGAGCAGCCCCAGGGTTACTGAGGCCGATCTGCTCAGTCCCAGGAGTTTACCCAATTCCGCCACAGCTTCAAAGAGCAGGGCATCGACGGTTTGAGTGTCATCAAGCATAAGGCGACCTAGCCGATGGTAAACCTCCACTGGGGGCACAAAACATTGTTCTTCCTTTCACAATCCGATTATAACCAGAAGGTGACAGGGTTGTCAATTGAATTTATTGAACTTTCAGAAAATTCTAAAAGTTGTGGCCTGGACAAGGTTTGCGCCCAGGTTGGGGGCAGGCGCAAACCTGACAGGGGAAGTCAAAGCCAGGAAGCGGGGTCCCTGGCTGGAGGGAGAAAGGCGCGGTGGGCGCAGCAGCAGGATGTCATCCGACCCAGGTGGCGCGGGTTCCGGCATAGTGCTCGGCCATGACGCCGTTGAGTTTGGCCAGCAGTTCTTCTTTGGCCACAGGCTTGGTGATCAGATCGGTGGCACCGGCTTGCATGGCCTTCCGGCGTGTGGCGTAGTCGTCCAGGGCCGTCAACATGACGATAGGGACATCACTGAGGCGCGGGTTGGTGCGCAGGTAGCCGCATACGGTGACCCCAGAGATATCGGGCATCATGATATCCAGAAGCACGATGTCAACCGAATGGCTCTGCGCCTTGGCGAGGGCCTCTTCCCCGTTCTGGGCGGTGATTACCTTGAATGGCGAGTTGCGCAGCATCAGCTCGACCAGCTTCAGGGCAGCGATTTCGTCATCGACCGCCAGCAAGGTATATTGTTTCTCCTCCATCTGCCCCTTCCTTTTCCCCTAACTTTACAGTATCGCATTTAGCGTCTGCCTCCCGCCGTTTTTTGGGGCGGCTCGGCTTGTGAAAAACACCGCGCTTGCCTACACCTTATCATGTTTTTAAGATTTTTGGTAGTAGCATCCGGCCCACGTGGAGGCGGCTCGCGAGTGCCTGCTGGCTAGCTGGCTTCTGTGGCCTGGGAGGTGGCGCAATCCTGGTACAGGGGCAGGCGGAGGGCGAAGATGCTCCCCCTGTCCGGCACGCTGTGGAACCACACTTCCCCATGGTGTTGTTCCGCCACCCTGCGCACAAGGCTCAACCCCAGCCCTGTCCCGTTGACGTGCGCGGTGCGCGGGTCGCGCACCCGGTAGAATGGCTCAAAAATCGAGGCCTGCTTCGCCGGGGGAATACCGATGCCACTGTCCGCGACTATTATTTCTGCCTGGCCGTCTCTCCTCTGGCGCAGAGTCACCCGCACCCATCCTCCCGGTAGCGTGTACTTGATGGCATTGGCGACCAGGTTATAGATCGCCTGCTGTAACAGGCGACCGTTGCCGTACACGGACACGGCGTGGGGGGGCAGGGGGGTGAGCGCCAGGCGCACCCCGTCCTCCTGGGCGCGCTCTTTGAGATCGTTGACTACTGCGGCGGCCAGGATGTCCAGGCTGGTCGCTTCGAAGCTCTGGCTGATGTCTTCTGTCGTCTGGTCCAGCAGAGACAGGTCTCGCAACAAATCGTGCATGCGCCGGAGTTGCTCCATCAGCATGGCCATGGCTTCTTCCCGCTCCTCGTCGTGAAGCTCACCATGGCGGAGCAAGTCGGCCAGATTCAGCGCGATGTTCAGCGGGTTGGTGAGGTCGTGGATGACGATACGGAGCAGGCTGGCGCGCTCAGTGGCGCGCGCCTGGTACGGCGTAATATCCAGGAGGCAAAGCACAAGCTGTGCCGCATCGCCCGGCGGTCCAATCCGCACGATCTGCCCTGCCAGTGCGTATCTGTCCTGCTGAAGCGTGAAGCTCGCCTGTCCCTTATCGGGGGCACGCTGGCATTCCCGCAGCAGGCCCTGATCGATCTGTGGCATGAGCCAGGAGATGTCCCGACCTGTCGCGGCTGTCTCTTTGTGCCCGAACAGTGAGCCTGCTCCTGGGCTGATGAAGGTGATGCGGAGTTGATCGTCCAGCCCAATCAGGCCCGTGCACATCGCGTTGAGCAGGTCGGGTATGCGGCCCGGTTCGGCTAGCAACAGCTCCAGCAGCCGGTCCTGATACCGGTCTCCGGTTTGGACTGGCGCCCCAACGGACGCGGTGTTGCCGGGGTGTTCCGGACCTTTGTGGTGGGGGCTGAGGGCGTACAGGCGCAGCCCTGCGACAGGAATGGGCAGCGCCCGTGGCTGTACCTGCGAGGCGTCACTCAACTCCTGGAGACTCAGACCCTGCGGGTGGGCCTCCAGGCCGGTGGCTACCTGTGCGCGGGTGTTCAGATAGTGGACGATTTGCCTGTCGTCGGTCACTGCAATGGGTTCGGAAAGCGCCTCCAGCAGTTGCAGGAGCTGCTCGGCGCGCAGCGTGAAGGATTGGTCCGCTATCATCTTTGGCGATACACTCGTGTTGCTGTTCGGCATAGTTTATTGTACATGCTTTTCCCTATTTTTCGATCTTGCGCAACAATGTTTCGTTTGCGGATAAGGAGCCTATGACTCGCACGCTGTTGGTGGGGACGCAGAACCCCGGCAAGCAACGAGAATACCGGGACCTGCTGGCCGATTTGCCCGTGCAGTGGGTGACCCCGGCTGCTATCGGCCTGGGGGACTTCGAGCCTGAGGAAAATGGCGCCACCTTTGAGGAGAATGCGCGGAGCAAGGCCCTGGCCTATGCTCAGGCGGCCAAGCTGCCCACCCTGGCCGATGATTCCGGCCTGGTGGTGGACGCTCTGGGAGGTGCCCCAGGTGTTTACTCCTCTCGCTATGCGGGGCCGGGGGCCAGTGATGAGGATCGTTACCGCCGGTTGCTGCGCGATCTGGCTGCCGTGCCTGACGCCGAGCGGACGGCACGCTTCGTCTGTGTGGTGGCGCTGGCGCTGCCAGAGGGCGCGGTCTACACGGCCAGCGGGACCCTGGAGGGAAGCATCGGGCATGGGCCGAAAGGCGACGAGGGGTTCGGGTACGATCCGGTGTTTGTGCTGCCGGACGGTCGTCACCTGGCTGAGCTGCCTCCCCCGGAGAAGCACGCGCTCAGCCATCGTGGGCGGGCTTTGGCCGCACTCAGGCCGATCTTGCGGCAGGTGCTGGGCCTGTGATAGCGATGGTTACCGCTGGAGCGAGGGTCGCAGGCAGAGGGCGGAGATTGAAACCTTTTCGGCGTTGTCGCATCAAAATAGCCTGAACATGTCGTCCGTGGCAATGAAGAAGGAGCCTTAATGAAAACGGTCGATGTCACCTGGCTGCGAAACCTGCAATTTGTGGGCACGGATAGCGGCAAGCATTCGGTTGTCCTTTCCGGCTCTGGTCCGGAGGACGGTATTGGGATGAAGCCGTCCGATCTGCTGCTGATATCGCTGGGCGGCTGCACGGCCTACGATGTAGCCAACATCCTGCAAAAGAAGCGCCAGCCACTCACCGGGTTGCGCGTGACAGTCAGTGGAGAGCAGGCCCCCGACCCGCCATGGCCTTATGTGAAGATCCACGTGCACTATGAGATCACCGGCCACGGTCTTGATCCGGACGCCGTTGCGCAGGCGATCAAGCTCTCCGAGGAGAAATACTGCTCCGTTTCGGCCACGCTGTCTCAGGCCGTGGAGCTGACCTACGATTACGAGATTCGGGAGGCCGAAGTCAGCGTAGCGTCACGGCAGCCCGCCTCCGGCTGAAAGGGGCCGCCCTCCCCCGCGTCTGTGCTGCTGCTCGCCCCGGCCTAGCCATTCAGTACCTGGTTGGCCAGCACGGCCAGGGACAGCAGGGTGAAGTTGTATAGAAAGTGGGCAAAGACAGCCGGGACCGTACCAAAGTGCTTGCGCACCCACCCCAAAGCCAGCCCGACTACCAGGATGATGACCAGGGCCGGTGTGAACTGGTACTGGACGTGGGTGAAGGCGAAAAGGATGGCGGTTTGCCATAGCCCAAGGACGGGCTGCAACGCGCCCCGGAAGGCGGTCTCCTCTCCAACGGAGGAGAAGAGGGCCACCAGAAAGGCGGCGGAAAAGCTGGTTACGCTCCCCGCAATGGCCTCGCTCAGTTCAGTCTGTTGCTCAAAGAGACCCTGGGGCGTGAGCACCATCCAGACCAGGCTTGCGCCGAACTGGAAGCCGACCAGGGCTACGGCCATACCGATGCTGACCGTTACTTCGCCGCCGGTAGGCCAGCGCATCCCCAGGCGGCCCAGCGCTTCCCGCCAGTTGCGGTCCTGGCCCGCGCCGACGCCGACCAGAGAAACAGCGAGCAACATCACTGCGGTGAGCGCGGAAGAAACGATCAGATCGCGCTCAACCAGGTCCCCGGTCAGGCCTGTTTGCCCCCCGGCCAGGATGAAATCGATCACAGTTTGAAAGAAAAAGAGCACCGCCGCGCCAAGGGCGAAGGCATGGAGGGGGGAGTGCGGGTCAAAGCCCCGCACCTGCTCCGGCCAGGGCGGTGTATCGTGGTCGGCGGCTGGCCAGGGCCGTGGCCTGGGGAACACGCCACTCAGGCGCTCTCGCAGCCGGGAATCACGCACAAAGAACCACAAACCAATCGCAGCCAGGATGGCCAGCCCTACGGTGAACAATCCGCGAGTTTTGGCTCCTTGGTCGAGGCCGAGCTGTTGGGCTGTGGAGGGATCGGTTTCCAGGAGACCGATCACAGTGAGATAGCTCAGCAGGGCGTACCCGACGAAAGCCATCAGGATCATGCCCCAGAGGAGCAGGAAGGCCCTGTGGTGCTCGACTGATTGTGTGCTGCGACGGGCCTGCCACGCAGTCATGCTGAACAGCACCGTCGCCGCCAGAAACAGGATCGCCTGAGATGTCATCCGTTTAGCCTCCGGGGTCGCTGGGCGCGTTCTTGGGCACTTCGCTTTGGCTGGAGACGCTCCCTACCGTCCTGGATCGACAGGGTGGCGCACAGCCCTGCCGAGGCGTGCGTTTCTGCCGGTTATCCAAAAGCCACCGGAACGGGCGAGCCGTCCCGTTCGGAATCGCCCTGGAGACACCAGGCGCAAAGAAGAGGCGCTGCACCGGATTCGGGATAATCCTGGGCAGCGCCTGACTGTGCGCTAGGGCGGCTAACCGTTCGGCCCAGGCCTCAGTAGGGATTCATCGGTGCGATGACGTGGATGAAGTCATCGCGGCCATACGGTCGGATGACGCCGGGCGAGTTCGGCCCGTTGCTCTCCAGGATGATCTGCTCCTCGCGGATGACGTTCAGCACCTCGATCAGGTAGCGCACGTTGAAATTAATCTCCTGAACGTCACCTTCCACGGTAGCGTCTACGATGGCGTCTGCGTCGCCGCGCTCGTTGGAAATGGCCGCCAGCCTCACGATGCCCGGCGCTGAGGGGCTTTCGCCCGGCGTGACGATCACCTTTGCGTTGTTGTTGTTGTCCCGCGCGAAGATCTCCGCCCGCTTGCAGGCGCGCAGGAGATCGGTGGTGTACACCACGGTGCTGGTGGAGAAGCTCTTGGGGATGATGGCCGTGTAGTCCGGGAATTTCCCATCCAGCAGGCTGGAGGCCACATCCACGTTCTTGAGGTGAAAGATCACCTGGTTGTACGCTGTGGGTATGCTGACCAGGATTTCCTCGTCTTCGTCGCTGATGATGCGCCCCAGTTCTGCCAGGTTGCGTGCCGGGATGAGCAGCTCTGTTGGCTGGGGGAAGCTGACTTCCAGCGGGGTTGTGCGGACGGAGAGACGGAAGCTATCCGCAGCCGCCATCGTCAGGGTATCGTTGTCAAAGCGCGTATAGACGCCGGTTAGGGGAGGGCGGTTGTCGTCCGTGGCCGCGGCGAAGACGGTTTGGGCAATCATCTCGCGCAAGGCCGGGCCAGGAATCGCGATACCGGGGGCGTCACCGGCCTGGGGAATGGCGGGGAATTCAGAGGCATCAATCCCTTTGATGTTGCTGTTGGTTGCGCCACAGTGGACGTGTAACGTCTGCGTGCGGACGTTCAGCTCAAGATCGACGCGCTCCGGCGAGAGGTTGTTTACCAGGTCAATGAAGGTTCGAGCGGGGACCGTGATCGCGCCATCTTCCTCGACTTTGGCCCCGATCCAGACCGTGATGCCCAGCTTCAGATCGGTCGCAGCCAGCTTGAGCCGACTCTCTTCAGTCTCCAATAAGATGTTACCCAGCACCTGCATCGGGGGCCGGGCGGATACCGCCCGACCGGCGATGCTCAGGCCTCTGGCGAGATTCTCCTGTAGGACTGAAACCTTCATCTCGGTCTCCTGGGGTGAGAAATGCCCTTTATGGCGGCTGTTTGTGCTTTTGTTGGAGCGTAGTATACACAATCCAGGCGGGCTATACAAAAGTTGGGATATTTCTGCGCTGCCTGTGCTATAATGCGTGCTGTTGAACGCAGCGAACCCCAAAAACGCCAGACGAGGGAGTGTATAGTGGGCAAGATCCACGATGTCGTGGTCAAGCCGCTGGTCACGCACGCGGATGACCGGGGGTACTTCCGTGAGATTCTGCGTGAGGACGATGGCTTGCTGCGGCGTTTTGGCCAGACGAGCATCACCAAGACCTATCCCGGCGTGATCAAGGCCTTTCATTGGCACAAGAACCAGGACGATCTGTGGTACGTGGCTGCCGGCATGGCTCGCGTTGTGCTCTATGACCGGCGGGCAGACTCGCCCTCCCACGGGCAGACACAGGTCATTTATGCTGGGGACGACAACCCGGTGCTCATTCTGATCCCGACCGGTGTGGCCCATGGCTATCAGGTGCTGGGCGATAAGCCCGTGCTCCTGTTTTATCACACCACGGCCAGCTACAACGCCAGCGATCCGGATGAGTATCGCATTCCCTACGACGATCCTGCAATCGGGTTCGACTGGTCGATCCGATTCCGCTGAGAGGGGCGCTGCCCGGCGCTCACTTGCCAGGGATGTCCGTGCTAAGCATAATAAGGCGGGTCATCTGACTCCCAATTTGCCTTGCGGTGAACCATTTCCTGTACCCTGCTAAGGATTTGCCGTGTCTCAGATAAGAACCTGGTCGGTTGCTGTTTCCCTGTTGCTTCTGCTTGCGCTGACTGCGTGTGGAGGGAGCGGTAATCCTGATCCGGTAAATGCCCAGGCTCCTACGCCGACCTCCAACCCCGTTGCCGTGGAAAGCACCTCCTCGCCCGCACCGACGGAGGCCTTGGCGGCGCTGGTCAACGGTGAGTCGATCACCCTGGCCGCCTTCCAGAGCGAATTGCGTCGCCAGGAGGCCCGCCTGGCCGACGCGGGCGTGGCCCCGGCGGATCGTGCTGCCTTCGAGGCCTCTGTATTGACGATGATGATCGACCAGATGCTGATCGAACAGGCGGCGGCAGTGCAGGGCCTGACCGTGACCGACCAGGAGGTAGAGGCCGAGATCGCGCTGAACATCGAGCTGGCCGGGGGACAGACAGCCTGGGAACAGTGGCTGGAGCAGAATATGTTCACGCCGGAGGAGTACCGTTCCTCCATTCGTTCCGCTCTGCTGACGGCCAAGATTCGCGACCGGGTCATCGCCACTGTGCCCCAGGCCGTTGAGCAGGTCCATGCGCGGCACATCCTGGTCAGCACGGAGGACGAGGCGCGGCAGATTCACCAGCAGTTGCTCAGCGGTGCGGACTTCGCAGAGCTGGCTTTTGCCCATTCGCGGGATGTCAGCACGCGGGAGCTGGGGGGCGACCTGGGCTGGTTTGCCCGCGAGCAGCTCACCGAACAGGTGGTGGCCGACACGGCTTTTTCCCTGGAGCCAGGCCAGATCAGCGAGCCGGTGGCCAGCCGCCTGGGCTACCACATTGTCCAAACGCTGGAGCGGGTGCCGGACCGTCCGCTGGACGAAGCGGCGAGGGCGACGCTCTTTGAAATCACCTTCGAGCGGTGGCGGCAATCCTTATGGGAGCGGGCCACGATTGAGCGCTTTATCGGCTGATGTTCGGGGATCGAGGTCACCATGTTTGGGGAAGGTCGCAATCGTGCCTTTAACATCATCACCCTGTTTTTTTCGCTTCTCACGGTGATCTGCCTGGCGCTGACGGTCGTCTTTGCCGCTGGTATGGTACCCGTGCCGTTCCTTGCGCCGGAAACGCCCATTGTCCCCCAGGTTGCGGTGCTACCCACGGCCACCATCACCAACACGCCTATCCCGCCCACCTGGACCTACACGCCTACCAGGACGGCCACGCCCAGCAACACACCGCCGCCTACGGCGTCGATCACGCCCTCCCTGACGATCACCTCCACCCCAGGGCCGACCGACACGCCCACGATCACGCCCACACCGTCCTTCACGCCCACGGCAACGCCCTCCGAGACGTTCACGCCTTCGATAACACCCACCGGCCCCACGCCGACCTTCACCCGCACGCCCTCACCCTTCCCCTTTGAGTTGCAGGGGGGGACGGTGGTCTTTACGGCCAATTTCGCCAACACGGCGGGCTGCGCCTGGCAGGGCATTGGTGGGCAGGTTTTTGGCCTCGCTGGGGAGCCGCTGACCGGCTTGCAGGTGCGTGTCTCTGGCGGCGGTTTGGGGGAGGGCGGGGCCGGCGTGATCGTCAGGACGGGGTCGAACACCCTGTACGGGCCTTCGGGCTGGGAGCAGTTTGTGGCCGGCCAGACCAACAACGCAACCTACTTTGTTGAGCTGCTCAGCCCGCAGGGGACGGTGATCTCGCCCACCGTTCAGGTGACATTCCCCAACAACTGCGCACAGAACCTGGCTCTGGTCAACTTTGTGCAGACCCGACCGTTTTGATGCTCCGGATGCTGTATGAGCGACGACCCCTATTTACCTGACGATCTGCCTGCAGCGCAGCCGTCCGTCGGTCAGGACGATGTGCCGCCTGGGCGTCCGGGGTGTTTATCGCCGAACGTGGTGGGGGCGTTCTTTTTGCTCCTGACGGTGCTGTTTCTGGTCTATTTTGGCGTCTTGATGGTCAACCCTTACGTGCCGATCAACCCCTTCCCACCCAGGACGCCGCTGCCGGTGTATGTGGTGGCAACCGCCGATCCGTTTGCGCCGACGGCCACCCTGACGCCCACCAAGCCGCCGGATACGCCGCAACTGAACACCCTGGCTCCCACTGCGTCGCCAACCCAAACGCCGCAGCCCGCTCTCACGACCACCCAGGAGGCGACGGCGGTGGTGGTGACACCCCCGCGCCTGCCGACCGCCACCTCCATCCCCCCGACGGCTACGCTGGTGGGCGGCCCCGCGCAGGGGGAAGCAGTGGAGGGCGTCTTTACGCCGCCTCCGCCGGGCGACCCAGCGCTGTATACGCGCGCGCCTTTTCCCTTTACCATTTACCAGGACGCGGTGACCTACATTGCCAATCCCAATGACCAGGGCTGCCGCTGGGCCAGCATCGCCGGGTCGGTGACCGACCTGGCCGGTGAGCCGGTTGCCGGGCTGGCCGTGCATGTGGTGGGTGGGGGGATCGACGAGATCCGCTTTACGGGCACGGCCCCCACTTATGGCGCGGGTGGCTTCGAGATCTTCCTCAACGGCGCGCCTTTGCGTGGCGAGTACGCGGTCCAGTTGCTCAGCCAGACGGGCGCGCCCATCTCCGAGGAGTTTACGGTGGAGACATCCCCCGTCTGTGAGGAAAACGTCGCCATTGTCAATTTTGTGCAGAATCATGCCTATTAAGCTCCACGGCGTTGCCCTTTGTCCGCTGGAGGGCACCGCCTGATGCCGCTGTATATTGTGCCCACGCCCATCGGCAATCTGGAAGACATCACCCTGCGCGCTCTGCGCATCTTGCGCCAGGCCAGCCTGATCGCCGCAGAGGACACGCGCACGACGCGGGTCCTGCTGGACCATTTTGAGATACACACGCCGATGATCAGTTACCACGAGCACAACAAGCTCGTCCGCATCGAGGAGATTCTGAGCGCTGTGCGCAGCGGCGATGTGGCGCTCGTTTCTGACGCTGGCACGCCGGGGCTTTCCGATCCGGGCTATGAGCTGGTTCGCGCCTGCCTGGGTGCGGGCGTCCCGGTTGTGCCGCTTCCTGGCGCGTCGGCGGTAATTACGGCGCTGGTAGCCTCTGGCCTGCCAACGGACCGCTTCACCTTCCTGGGCTTTCTGCCGCGCAAAAAGAATGCCCTCTCAGCAGCGCTTGCCGAGGTGCGCAAATGGCCGCACACCCTGGTCGTCTATGAAAGCCCTCATCGTCTGGTGGATACCCTGCGAGCCGTCTGTGAGGTGCTGGGGGAGTCGCGCCCGGTGTGTGTGGCCCGCGAGATGACCAAGCTGTTTGAGGAGTTCTTCCGGGGCACGGCGGGCGAGGCCCTCGCGTACTTTGTGAAAGCGCCTGTGCGCGGGGAGGTTACCCTGGTCATTGGCGGGCAGCCGCCCGGTGAGGATATATGGACGGAGGAGCAGGTGCGTGCCGCCATGCAGAAGCGACTGGCAGCAGGTGAGTCGCGGAATGCGGCGGCCAAAGCCGTCGCTGCTGAGGCTGGCTGGAGCAAACGGGACGTTTATGCGCTGGAACTATGAAGGGCTGGTCGTGCCGCGATGAAGGCCCACTTACTTGCTGGCTGGCTTAAATCCTGGGATGCCGGGCCTGCTGCGCGCCGGTTGTCGCTGGCGCTTTTTTTGTGGGGCATGGGGGAGGGGATGTGGATGTTCATCCGCCCCCTGTATGTCACCGAGCTGGGCGGCAATCCGGTGCAGGTGGGGCAGGTTTTGGGGGTGATGGGGCTGGCCCCCTTGCTGGTCATGCTGCCGGTCGGTCGCCTGGCCGACCGCTTTGGCCCAAGAGTGCTGATGCTGATTGGCTGGTGGCTGGGCGCTGTCGCCACAGTGTTCCTGGCCCTGGCGCCCGACTGGCGCTGGCTTATCCCCGGATTTTTCTTTTACTATCTGTCGGGGTTTGCCATCCCGGCCATCAATGCCTATGTGGCGCTGGATTTGACGGCCACGGCCACTGATTCGGCTTCCAGCCGGTCGATGCAGGAGGTCATCGCCAGGGTTTATGCCGCCTATTTCGCCGGGACCATCGTCTCCCCTGTCATCGGCGGCTGGCTGGGAGGGCACTTCGGCCTGAGGACCGTTTTCTGGGTGTCGGCGGCGTGGTTTGCGGTGTCCACCCTGGTGGTTCACGGTGTGCCGCGCCTGGAGGGGGGGCGGCCTGCCCCGCATTCTGGCGAGCTTTTACCGGCAGGCTCCCCGCTGGCGACCGGGCGGCCTGCCCCCTGGTGGCGGTTCACGGCGGCGCAGTGGCGCGTGTTTGGAATGCTGCTGGTCCTGTTTTTCTTCCTGGCGCTGGGGTATGCCCTGGTTCCGAGCTACCTGGAGGATGTGCGCGGGCTGCCGGTCAGTGTGATTGGCGGCCTGGGCGCTCCAATGGCTGCCGGTGGGACTTTCTGGCTGCTGGTGCTGGGCAGGCTGCGCTCGCGCCTGGCCCTGGTGACGGCCACAGGCCTGGTGATGCTGGCCCTGGCCGGGCTGCTCTACGGACCGGAGGGACTTCTCGCCTTGATTCTGATCTATTTCCTGCTGGGGGCCTACCTCACCGTGCGCACGCTGTCCCTGGACATTGTCAGCGCCTGCACGCCGCCAGAACTGCGCGGCACCAGCTTCGGCTTGCTGGAGACCTTGTTTGGCATAGGGGCGTTTTTGGGTCCGCTGATGGCCGGGGTGCTTTATGCCGGGTCGCCACGAGCGCCCTTCCTGGTGGGCTTGGTGGCGTTGATGGTGCTGCTGGGCGTGAGCTGGGTGGTTCTGGCCCCCGTCCGCCGCGCAGGCGCGCCGGGGCAGCAACCTGCCGCCCCGGTCAGTACGCCTGTGCCCGGACCGGACGTGCGCGCACAACCAGCCGCTCCTCAAACGCGCCCCGGTATTGATTCCAGGTTGTGCAAGTGATCAGGGTCAGGGTTGGCCTGCGCGTGGGGTACGAGACTCCCACGTCGTCCGGGGCGACCACCATTACCTCTTCCACCTCGAACTCGTAGATGGTGCTGCCTTCGGCGATGAAGATCGTGTCGCCCACTTCAATCTGGTTCAACTCCCGGAACGGGCCGGGGACCCCATCGGTGATCTGGATGTGCCCGGCCAGAACGGTGTTTCCGCCGGTTTCTTCGTCAGCTTCGCTGACCCAGGTTGTGCCCTCCAGGAAGCCGATGTTGTGGCCCAGGTCGCGCACATCCCAGGTATTGTTGCGCAATGGCAGGTCGACGATGGGCATAGAAGGGTTGTCTACCAGCCGGGGGATGTAAAGCTCCCGGTCGTAGCGCGGCTGGAACGGTGGGGTGGGAGAAGGTGTGATGGTCGGCGTCAGGGTAGGCCCGGCGGAAGGGACCGGCATGCCGGTTGGCGAGGCCTGGAATGGCGGCGGCTCGGTCCCCCTCTGCGCCGCTTCGGCGGTGGGAGACGCAGTGAGGTCACCGGCAACTACGGTGGAGGCGGGGGTATCTGTTGCTTGTGCCACTGCGCCCGGCTGCTCGGTTGATCTGCCCAGGTTGATCAACAGAGCGGCGACCACCACCACGATCACCACCGTGGCCACCAGCGCTGCCGCGATGAGGATCAGGCGCGCGCCAGGGCCGGAGCCTTGCGAGCTGAAGCCGAGCAGCCCACCCAGTCCCAGGAGCGCCAGCAGAACCCCGATGCGGGTTCTCGCCTCTGGGTGCATGGTGCTGTCGGCGCTGACCGTGCCGGTTGCTGGCAGCAGCTCCACCTCCGGAGCCACGCGGATGGTGGCGCTGTCGCAGATGACCGCCGTGCTGCCGGAAGTGCCCGCACAGCCGATGTTCTCGATCAACTGATTCGGGAGCACGCCGCGATCCACGCGGGCGATGATCGTCAACACGGCGGACTGGTTGAAGGCCAGGGTGCCGGTTCGGGCGACGATGCTGTTCTCCTCCTGGGACTCGATTGTGCCGTTGTTGATGGTGACGCTCTCAGCCCTCGAATTGCCGCTCAGCGTGTCGGTGATCGTGATGTCGGTGATGGGGTCGGTCCCCGGGTTGCGGACGGTGACAAACCAGGTGACCAGGCCACCCGGCAGCGCGTATTCCTGGTCGGTGCTCTTGGTCACCTCAGGCTCGGCCAGGCCGGGGATCGGCGTGCCAACCACGATGGGGTTGCCGGAGGCGTCCACCGTGACCAGTTGGACGGTGATCAGACGCTCTGCGGTCACGGGGATGGGGGTTGCTCCGATAAAGCCCTGGCCTGTGATGACGACCCGGAAGGTGAGGGGGTTGTTGTCTCCGCTGGTAGCCACGTGGGTGAAGGTCCCTACCACTGTGGCCCCTTCAGGAAGCCCCCCGCCTGGAGGCACGGGAATCGTTACGGAGCCGCCCTGGAGATGGGGGCGCTGTTGCGCGCCGGTGCCGGAGGTGGTTGTGGCGGGGACGTATGACCCCTGCAAATTCTGGATGGTGCCATCGCCGACGTTGTAAATGGTCACGGTGTAGTTGATCTCGTCGCCCAAGAAGGCCGTCTGGCGGTCGGCAGCCACCGTGACGAACAGCTCCGGCTGTTGAACGTTGATGAGCGTCGAGTCGGTGTCTGTTACGGAGCGGTTGAAGGTCGTCTGGCCGGTGACCACGAGGGTGTTCACCAGGGGATCGGTGCTGCCCTCCGGGACAGTATAGGTGTAGGTGAATTCCCGACTGGCCAGGGGGTCGAGGGATATACCCTGGATCACGGTCCCGACCAGGCTGTCGATGCCACTGATGTTTTGCAGCACCGAATCGCCGGGGTTGCTGATCGTGGCGGTGTAGGTGATGATGTCCCCCACAGGGGCCACGGTTTTGTCCGCCTCCAGCACGACGTTGATGCGCGGGGCGGCAGACCCCAACTGCAGCTCAAAGGGCGGGGCAACCACAGGTGTGCCTGGCGCTGTCGGGTCAATGCCCTCCGCCTCCACCTGGACGCTGAAGGAGCTGCCTGTGCCCAGCGGCACGATCACGTTAAAGGGGATGTGGTGGTTTTCGCCTGGCTGCAGGGTAAGCCCGCTGGCAAGCGTCCCCATAGGGTTGGCAGCGGTGATGGCCTGCGGGCTGGTGACGACGACGTTGATCAGCGTGGTTGCGCCGTCGTTGAAGACGGTGGCGCTCAGCTCCAGGGAATCCCCCACGAGCACGACGCATGGCGAGTCGCACCCCACAGCCCGCACGCTTACATCCAGCGACCCAAAGGGCGGGGTCAGGTCATCGACGATGGCGACGCTCTCGCTGGTGGAATCGCTGACCGGGTCGCCGCGATCCGTCTCCCCGGAGATGGTGATGGTGTTGATCAGGGGATTGGTGTCCTGGTTGACCAGAGGGTCAGTATCCACCGTATGCGTGTAGGAGAATGCCATGCCCTCCCCAGGATTGAGTGTCGTGGTAGGCAGCGTCGGTGGGCTATCGGCTATCGGGTCAAAGGCGGAGAGGTCGGAGATGATCTGGCTGCTGTTATTGGTCACCTGGACGGTGTAGGTGATGAGATCGCCGTCCTGGGCAATGGCCACGTCGGCCTGTTTGGTCACGGTCAGCCCGCCGGTTGAGCGGTCCACCCTGGCGCTGCTCACATCGGTTACCGTGTTGTCGCTGACGGTGGTTGCCGTCACGGTGACCAGATTGATGAGCGGATCGGGGTCATCCTCCGCCAGGGTCCTGGTGACGGTTGCGCTGATGCTCGCGCCGGGGTCGGGTTCAGGCGGCAGGGGTTGGGTCTCGCTTACCACGGGGAAGCGGTCCGTGATGTCGCCAAGGAGCATATCGGTTACTTCAATCGCCTTGATGTCCTCTGGGCCGATGTTGGTCACGGTGATCGTGTAGGTGATGCTCGTTCCTGCGGCGGCGAAGGACGGGTTGGCCTCTTTGGTGATCAGCACATCCGACGTATACAGGTCCACAACAGCCGTGTCAGAGGTGTTGTAAGGCTCCAGGCCCGCCGTGGCCTCCACGATGACCGTGCTCTCCAGCGGATCGGGGTCCGTGATGGCGACGGTGTGGCTGTAGGAGCCGGTGGCGACCTCGCCAGGGGCCAGCGAGGTCCGGCTCAGGGTGATGGAGCCGCCGGCGTGCGGGCTGCTGGCCGTGACGCCAGTGAACGTGGTGGTGTTGGTGTTCGGGTTGGTGATGGTGACCTGAAAGGTTACGTTGGTTCCGACGGTAGCCCTGGTGGGGTTGGCTGTGACTTCCACGGTCAGCGCATCGCCAGCGGCCTGCAAGATACTGGTTCCAGCGATGGGTGAGCTTCCGTCGACAGCCGCCCTGGCCTGCGGGAGGGCTGGCCCTGATGCCGCAGGGGCGAGCAACAGGACAGTGCACAGGCTTAGAATCAACCGCAGTTGTTTGGACATGGCTTCCCCCAACGTAACTCTGCCACTGTTCACACACGCGGCCCGGTTGCGCTGTGGTTTTCCTCCACAGGGCAGCGTTGCCGTGCGAGACCGGCTCTATTTATCATTATCGGGGCGCTTGGGGTCCCAGAGCAAGTGGGGGACTGTCTGGTTTTGTTACAGAGTTGTGTGAGTTCCCCCGCAGCGGTTGCCGGGCGGGCTGGATCGTGCTGCCGGTCGCCGCTATCCGGTATACTGGGCGGGGGGCGCACTTTCGCGGAAGCTTATAGTTACGGAAAAGAGGGCACTGTGAAAATATATAGCAGGACCGGCGATGCCGGGGATACCAGTCTGTTCGGTGGGGGGCGGGTCCGCAAGAGCAGCGTTCGGGTGGAGGCTTATGGCACGGTGGACGAGCTGAACTCCTTGCTGGGTTTGGTGCGCACCTATGCCCTGCCCCAGCCCGCGCCGGAATGGCTGGAAACGGTCCAGAACACGCTGTTTTACCTGGGGGCAGACCTGGCGACGCCGAATGAGGGGCGGGCGGGGCGCACCGTGCGTCTGGATAGCGCCGCCGTGGTGACTCTGGAACGGGCCATCGACACCATGGACGAGGCGCTGCCGCCCTTGCGGAACTTCATCCTCCCCGGTGGGACGGCCCCCGCCGCCACGTTGCATGTGGCCCGCACCGTCTGCCGACGGGCAGAGCGGGTTTGTGTGGCCCTCAACGACGTGGAACCCATCAACCCGGCGGTGCTGGTGTATTTGAATCGTCTGTCCGACTTTCTGTTCACGCTGGCCCGGTGGGTCAACCTGCATGCAGGGGAGAGCGAGACAAAGTGGTCGGTGCGCCCGTGAGCTACAGGGCCAGCCTGAATCCGACGACGTTATCACGCCCGTGTGGATAGTAGCAGTAACGCGCTGCGCATCGGGCATCGTCCGGCCCGTGGTACCACGATCCACCGCGCACGATCTGGGCTTCACCATCGCTGGGGGCCTCCCTCAGCGTTTCGGGCGTAAGGGGGTAGGGGCGCAGCGAGGACTGGCACCATTCCCAGATGTTGCCCGCCATGTCGGCGCAGCCGTAAGGGCTGTCACCCTGCGGCGAATACTGCCCGACGGGAGTCAGCCGGTGTCTGTTGGGGGGTGCTGTGCCGTCCCAGGTATCAATACACAGCGGTGCGACGTTGCAGTAGCCAGGCTCCCAGCGATTGCCCCAGGGGTAGCGTCTGCCATCGGGGCCGCGCGCGGCCTTTTCCCACTCGGCCTCGGTGGGCAGGCGGTAAGGCTGGCCAGTTTCGCTTCTGAGCCAGGCGCAGTAGGCCTGGGCCGTGTACCAGCTGAGGCCCACGACCGGGTAACCGGCTTGGCCGGACCAGCGCTCGTCATCCCAGTATTCGGGTTGAGCAATGCGGTAATAGGTTCGCCACCGCCAGCCTGTCTCGCTCCACAGCGCCGGGTTTTCGTACCCCCCGGCGTGGATGAACGCGGCGAACTCGCCCACCGTGACCGGATAGCGCCCGATGTAAAAGTCCGGCAATGTGACGGTGTGGGCGGGCTGTTCCCGCGCGTACCACTCGACGCGGTCCCCGCGTGCCTGGCGGGTCAGCACGCGCAGTTCCCGCGCGTGGGTGCCCATTGTGAACGGCCCGCCGGCCACCAGGACCATCGCGGGCTGCAAGGGGTCGAAAGTATGGGATCGGGACGGGCGAGACATAGGCTCTCGTCACCAAGCGGGCTATTTACGGCGCAGGCTCAGGTGGCCCAGCAGGGCGTCCAGGGCCAGCAGGTAGCTCCGCCAGCCAAAACCGCTGATCTGGCCCAGGCATACCGGGGCGAGCAGCGAATTGTGGCGGAAGGGTTCGCGGGCGTAGATGTTGCTCAGGTGGACCTCCACTACAGGTAGGTCGAGGCTGGCAATCGCATCGCGCAGGGCGATGGAGGTGTGGGTATACGCGCCGGGGTTGAAGACAACGCCCGCAGCCCAGTTGCGTGCGATGTGCAGGGCGTCGATCAGCACGCCCTCATGGTTGGATTGCTGGATGCGCACGTCCACATCGCGCTGGTGGGCATAGGCCTTGATGCGCTCGTTGATCTCGTCCAGGGTAAGGGGGCCGTAGACCTCCGGCTCGCGCTTGCCCAGGAGGTTGAGGTTGGGGCCGTGCAGGATCAGGAATTCGGCGCTCATGCGTCACTCAACTCCGCCAGCACAGGGAGCACAGCGTGCGCAGCTACGCCTTCCATGATAAGCGGTTTTCCGATCCCCTTCAATAGGACGAAGCGCGGGCGTCCATCCCGCCATTTCTTGTCGGCAGCCATCGCCCGCCACAGCCCTTCCGGATCGTAGCGGCCCAGGCGGGTGGGCAGGCCCAGCTTCTGCAACAGCGCCGCGACCTGGGCGGGCAGTTCCGGCCCGCAAAGGCCCAGTGCGGCGGAGAGACGGGTCGCCGCGACAAGCCCCACGGCCACGGCCTCGCCGTGCTTCCAGGTGTAGCCACTGACCTGCTCCAGCGCATGGGCAAAGGTATGGCCGAGGTTCAGGTGGGCGCGGACATGCTGCTCGAAAGGGTCCTGCTCGACGATGGCCACCTTCACGGCGACGGCCCTGGGCACGAATTCCGCCGCGCGTTCGCGGCGCAGGAAGTCCGGGTCCAGCAGCGCAGGGTCGGCCAGCAGGCCGTGCTTGACCACCTCCGCCAGGCCGCAGCGCCATTCGGCTTCTGGCAGCGTCGCCAGGACGTTGGTATCGATCACGACAAGCTCCGGCTGCTTGAAGGCGCCGATCAGGTTTTTGCCTTCCGGCAGGTCCAGCCCGGTCTTGCCGCCCACGCTGGCATCGACCATGGCCAGCAGGCTGGTGGGGACCTGGACCAGCCTCACGCCGCGCATATATGTGGCAGCGATGAAGCCCAGCGTGTCACCGATCACGCCGCCGCCCAGCGCCAGGATCAGGCCGGAGCGGTCCAGGCCCAGCTTGACCAGCCCGCTGTAGACCGCAGCAGCCGTATCCAGGGTTTTGTACTGCTCGCCGTCCGGCAGCGTGAGCGTCACGGCGTTGGGCAGCCTCGCCGCCAGGTCGCGCCCGTACAGAGGGGAGAGGGTCTCGTTCGTCCCCACGATGGTGCGTCCGGCCAGGCCGCGCCCGGCCAGGATGTCCGCCATCCGCTCCAGCGCGCCAGGCTCGAACAGAATGTCATAGCCCCCTGAGGGGGTGGTCACGTGTATTGTCTGCGCCATAAGGATAGAACGGCCTCCACGGTCTCTTGGACGGAAAGCGCGCTGGTGTCAACGTGATGGGGCAGGGTGGCATAGGCTTCTGCGCGGGCATCGAGCAGTTCCCGCAGGCGGACAGCGGGGTCTGGAGCCTGCAACAAGGGACGATCCTGATCCGCGCTCAGGCGCTTCAGGAGCGCTTCCGGCGTTGCCGTCAGGCAGATCACGAGGCCGCTTTGCAGCATGGCCTGGCGGCTGGTTGGGTCGAGCAGCGCCCCGCCGCCCGTGGCGATCACCAGACCGCGCTGTGCGGCCAGCTCCAGGCAGAGGGCGCGCTCCATCTGACGGAAGGCGGCCTCGCCCTGTGTGGCAAAGATGGCCGGGATGCTCTGCCCGGCGCGGCGCTCGATCTCCGCGTCCATGTCTGTAAACGGACGGCTGAGACGCGCCGCCACCAGGCGCCCAACGGTGCTCTTGCCCGTGCCCATGAAACCGGTCAGGACCAGATTCCGTGCTGAGTTGTCCATTCCAGTCTGTGATCGGGTCATCCTGCTTCGCTGTGCCGTGAGGGCCTCTGGCCGCTGTGTCTACTCCCCGGACTGCCGGGCATGGTTGCGAATGGCCATGCCGAAGACCGGCTTCATGCCGAAGCGTGCGTAGATCGGCTGCACGCTCGGCTCACAGACCAGGTCGATGGCGTACAGGTGGCTCAGGGTGTCCAGCATCCGCCGTGTCAGCTCTGTGCCGATGCCCTGGCCCTGGTAGGCAGGGAGCACCTCAAGCAGCGGAATATAAGCAGCCAGGACCCCATCGCTGATGGCAGTGATGAAGCCAACCACTTTGCCGGACGTCTGGTCTATGGCCAGCCACACGTAGTCGCTGCCGTGCAGCACCCGCAGGTGGGTTTCCGCCGATGGTGGGTTCAGCCAGCCGACGAAGAACCCCTCCAATTGGTCGGGAGTGATATCCTGTGCCGAGTCGGTGTATCGGATCAGGCAGGTCACGGATATCCTTTGCTGTTGTGGCGCATCGCCCGCTACTCAGGGCTTGCGGGCCAGTCGTAGCCAAAGCGCCAGGGCGTGTTACGCAGAGCCAGCTCGTCGATCCGGCTCTGTTTGAGGGTGGCGAAGCGCTCTCGCAGCTCATCCAGGTGGTCACCGCCCAATTTCTCCAGCAGCGCATCGGCCAGCACAAAGGCCACCATCGCCTCCCCCACCACCACGGCGCGCGGCACGGCGCAGAAATCGGAGCGCTCGTAGGTAGTGGGGCCTGGCTCGCCCCGCGCCAGATCGACCGAGTCGAGCGGGGTCAGGGTCGTGCTGATCGGCTTCATCGCCGCGCGCACGACGAGCGGCTCGCCGGTTGTGATGCCACCCTCCAGCCCGCCTGCCCGGTTACTGCGGCGGCGCAGGAACCCGTCTTCCAGCGTGATCGCGTCGTGCACCTGGGTCCCCGGTAGCCGCGTGTTCTCGAAGGCCGTGCCGACCTCAGCCCCCTTGATGGAAGGGATGCTGCCCATCGCGCCGAGCAGGCGTCCGGTCAGGCGGCGGTCAAAATGCACATGGCTGCCCAGCCCCGCTGGCAGGCCCAGCGCCACCACCTCGAAGACGCCGCCCAGGGTGTCTTTGTCCACCTTGGCCTGGTGGATGGCGTCGCGCATGGCGGCGGCGGCGGTGGAGTCCGGGCAACGCACGTCGCTGGCTTCGGCGGCCTCAAATCGCGCTTCGTAAGACAGGCTGGGGGGCAGTGTGGCGTCCACGCTGCCGATGCGGGTCACGTAGCCGCCGACGCGAATCCCGAACTCGATCAGCAGTTTTTTGCAGATCGCGCCGATGGCGACGCGCATGGCCGTCTCGCGGGCGCTGGCGCGCTCCAGGGAGAGGCGCAGGTCGTCGTAGTGGTATTTGATGGCAGCGGTCAGGTCGGCATGGCCGGGGCGCGGCGTTGTCAGTGGCGGGATGTCCTTCTCCTTCCAGTTTTTCCAGTCCCGGTTATGGATGACCAGGCTGATCGGCCCGCCTGTCGTGTGGCCGGCCATCACGCCACCGGTGAGGCGGACGCGGTCGCGCTCGATCTGCATGCGGCCTCCGCTGCCGTAGCCCTGCTGGCGGCGGGCCAGGTCAGAGGCCAGATCGTCCGCCGAGAGCGGCAGCCCGGCGGGCATGCCCTCCAGGATGCCGGTCAGCAGGGGGCCGTGCGATTCTCCTGCGGTCAGGAAGCGCAGACGGGTGTTCATGTGGCAAGCGCCTGTTGTGCAGCGTCGAGCATCACATCCAGAGGGGCCTCCCTGCCGGTCCACAGCCGGAAGGATGCCGCGCCCTGCCAGACAAGCATCCCCAATCCGCTGATGGCCTGGCATCCGGCGGCCCTGGCCTGCTGGAGGAAGCGGGTTTCCAGGGGGCGGTAAACCATGTCGTAGACCATGGCGTGGGCGGGGATGGGCGTCTCCGCAGGCCAGGGGGTCTGGTCCACATCCGGCCACATGCCGACCGGCGTGCAGTTGACGATCAGGCTGACCTCGCCGGCCACAAAGCCGATCCGTTCCCAGGGGATGGTCCGCATCTGCATGCGCCATTGGGTCGTTTCGGATTGTTGGGGCAGGTGGGCGCTGTTGGTTGCCATGCCTGCCTGTATATCCCGTATCAGCTCCAGGCCGCGCGTCGTGTTGCGGCAGGCGATGTGGGTGGCGTAGCCCAGGCGTGCCAGCACGTAAGCCGCCGCCCGCGCTGCGCCCCCCGCGCCCAGTACCAGCGCCTGCGCGCCCTCCCTGGCTGGGGCTGCCACGTGGTCGGCCAGGTCTTTGAGAAAGCCGACGATGTCCGTGTTGGTCCCGTGCAGGCGGGCGGTGCCGTCGTTGGCGAGCGTGATGGTATTGACAGCGCCAACCGCCTTTGCTTCCGGCTGGACCGTGTCCAGCAGAGGGATCACGGCCTGCTTGTGGGGCACGGTTACGTTCAGGCCGCGCACGCCCTGCTCGCGCAAACAGTCCAGGGTGTGCTCAAGTTCCTGCGGCGGCACAGGGAAGGCCTCGTAGCGCCAGTCCATTTCCAGTGCCGCAAAAGCCGCGTTGAACATCGCCGGGCTGACGCTGTGGGTGACTGGCCAGCCGATTAACCCGACCCGTTGTCCTGGTTTCTCTGCGCTCACCGTATGGTTGCTCCCAAAGTCTGCAAGGTGTCGGCGAAACCGGGGAACGAGTCAGCGATGCAGGCCGCGCCCTGAATGGTGGTTGCCCCCTCGGCGATGAGACCGGCAACGGCCAGACTCATGGCCACGCGGTGATCGTCGTGTGCAGAGACAGTAGCGCCACGCAAGCGCTGCGGGCCGGTGATGCAAAAGCCGTCCTCGCGCTCCTCGATCACCGCCCCCAGCTTGCGCAATTCCCCTGCCATCACGGCGATGCGGTCGCTCTCCTTGACGCGCAACTCGCGGGCGTCGTGAACCGCTGTCGTGCCGTGGGCGCACAGCGCAGCGACCATCAACAGGGGGAACTCGTCGATCATGCGCACCACGTCGTCACCGCTGACTGTTGTGCTCCCCAATGCCGCCGATTGTACCACGATCTCGCCAACGGGATCGCCCCCGGCCTCCCCCACGTCTGTGACCGTGATGTGAGCGCCCATCTGCCCCAGCACGTCCAGCAGGCCAGTGCGTGTCGGGTTGATGCTGATGTTACGCAGCGTGACCTGGCTTGCGGGCACGATGCTGGCAGCGACGATGAGGAAGGCGGCGGAGGAGAAATCGCCGGGCACGGTCAGATCGATTGGGCGCAGCGCGTTGCCTGGGTGCAGGGTGATGGTGTTGTCCTCAAGCTGGATGTGAGCGCCCATCGCGCTCAGCAGCCGCTCGGTGTGATCACGGGCTGGGCCGGGCTGGATGATCGTCGTTGGCCCCTGGGCGAAAAGCCCGGCCAGCAGCAACGCGCTCTTGACCTGCGCGCTGGGCATCGGCAATGTGTACCGGATTCCGCGCAGCCTGGCAGGGTGGATGTACAGCGGCGGGTAGCCGTCGCTGTCGGTGATGTTCGCGCCCATCTCCCGCAGCGGCGCGGTGACCCGGCGCATCGGGCGGCGGCGCAGTTGTGATGAGCCGGTGAGGATGCTGTCAAAGGGCTGCCCGGCCAGGATGCCCGCCAGCAGACGCAACCCCGTCCCGGCATGGCCCAGATTCAGCGGATGTGTTGGAGCGCGCAGCCTTCCGCCATGGATGACCAGGGTGTTGGCCGCAGGCTGCTCCACCCGGACGCCCAGCCCGCGCACGGCGCTCAGCGTGGCCAGCGTATCCCCGGCGGCGAGCCAGCCGCGCACCTGGCTGGTTCCCCCCGCCAGCGCGCCCAACATCACCGCCCGATGGCTGATGCTTTTGTCGCCGGGGACAGTCGCGGTCCCCTGCAATGGACCACCGGGGTTGATCAGTAACGTGTCTGGATCAGCGGACATGGTCGTTTCCTTGCGCGTTTTGGACTGCATCACTTCAGGTGCTCCTCTGCCCAGTGCCGACGCGCATCGTGCGCGCTGGTAAGTATCGCTTGCAGTTGCTCGGTGTCGCGGGAGACCAGGGCCGCCTCCAGCGTGGCCAGTTGCACGCGGAAGAGCGCCAGCAGCCGTGCAACAGCGGTTGTGTTGGTGCTGAGGATGTCCGTCATCATCTGCACATCGCTGGCAGCCAGCCGCGAGGTATCCCGAAAGCCGCTGGCGGCCAGCTCCCACACGGTTGGGTCGGCCTCGCCTTCCCCGGCCACGGTTCGCACCATCGCCGCGCTGAGCAGGTAGGGCAGGTGGCTGATGGCGGCCACCAGCCGGTCGTGGCGGATGGGGTGCATTTCAATAGGGGTGGCCCCGACTGCCTGGGCCAATTCCAGGGCGCGCAGCCGGGCGGCGGGCGTGGCGCGGCGCGGCGGACACAGCACAAAAGGCCGCCCTTCGTACAGCGTGGCGTCGGCGGCTTGGATGCCACTCTGTTCCTTGCCGCACATGGGATGCCCGCCCATCGCCAGGACGCCAATAGGGAGCCGCCCCATTGCGGCGCAGATCTCGGCCTTGGTGCTGCCCAGGTCGATGAGCAGCGTGTTGGAGCGCAGGTAGCTGCCGATTCGCTTTTCCAGCAGCTCCAGGATGACGCGAACGGGCGCGGCCAGAATCACGGTCTGTGCATCTTTGACCCCCGTTTGCAGGTCGTCGGTGACGGCATCCACGATGCCGTGTTGTCGGGCATAAGCGCGTGTCTCCTCATGAGGATCGATGCCGATGAGCTGGCCGACCTTGCCGCGCAGGGCCAGCGCCATCGACCCGCCCATCAGGCCCAGCCCAACGATGGCGACATGTTGTTTTTGCAAGGCAGTCATGCTGTCCGGTCCACTGCCTCCGCCACCCGTCTTATAGCCTGCATCAGGCTGGCGAAGCGCTCCGGCGTCAGGGACTGCATGCCGTCGGAGAGCGCCTCTTCCGGACGCGGGTGGACTTCAATGATTAACCCATCAGCGCCAGCCGCCACTGCGGCGCGGGAGGCGGCCTCCACGTATTCCCAGTGCCCGGTGGCGTGGCTGGGGTCGGCGAGCACCGGCAGGTGTGTGCGTTGCTTGAGGACCGGGATGGCGTTAATGTCGAAGGTGTTGCGCGTGTAAGTCTCATAGGTGCGGATGCCGCGTTCGCAGAGCATCACCCGCGTGTTGCCGTGGCTGAGGATGTACTCGGCAGCCATCAGCAGTTCTTCCATGGTGCTGCTCATCCCCCGTTTGAGCAAGACGGTATGCTGCGCCTTGCCGACGGCGTGTAGCAGGGCGTAGTTCTGCATGTTGCGTGCGCCGATTTGCAGGACATCGGCATAATCGCAGACCAGGGGGACCAGAGCCGGCTCCATCACCTCGGTGACGATGGGCAGCCCGGTTTGCTCGCGGGCTTCGGCCAGGTAGCGCAGCCCTTCCTCCCCCAGCCCCTGGAAGGAGTAGGGGGAGGTGCGCGGTTTGAAGGCCCCACCGCGCAGGGCGGTTGCGCCCGCCTCCTTGACCGCGTGAGCGGTCTCCAGGATCTGCTCGCGGCTCTCCACCGAGCAGGGGCCGGCGATCACCACGACTTTCTTGCCGCCGACCTTGGTCCCGTTGAGGGGAACCAGCGTGTTGGCCGGGCGGAACTCGCGGCTGGCCAGCTTGTAGGGGTGGCTGACGGGCATGGTCCGCTCAACGCCCTCCATCAACTGGAACTGCTCCCGGTATTCCAGGATGTTGCCGTTGCCGACGATGCCGATGATGGTGCGTTCTTCGCCTTCGCTGAGATGGGCTTCGTAGCCGATGGCTTTGACCTTGGCGATCACCGATGAGATCTCCTTGGTGGAAGCGCCCACTTTCATCACCACGATCATCTCTCCTGCGCTCCTTCGCTTTGCTGTATGTCCGATCCATTGGGGTTGTCCTCAGGCTGCCGGGCGCGGTCGGGCCTCAGCACCTCCGCGCCGCGCATGTAGATGTGTTGGATTTCTTTTTGCGGTAAAGGGGTGTTCCAGTGGATAAGCACACGGATGCAACGGGCCGGGCTGCCGGGGACGGCCATCTCCTGGGCAGTAAGCAGCGCAACATCGTTCCAGCCAAGCTGACGGGCTGCCGTGGCAGGGTAGGCAGCGGTCAGATCCGGGGTGGTGGTGAAGATGATGCTGGCGACATCCTCCTCCTGGATGCCGTTGGCCTCGATCAATGCTTCCAGCAATTCGCGCGTGGCTGCCACGATGGCTGCGGAGGTATCGGTATCGGTCAGGGTAGCGCCGCGCACACCTCGACAGGCCCAGGGGATATCTGGCATGACAGTCATCCTTTCTTCGGCTGCTGTGCGCCGAACAAAAAAAGCGCAGAGGCGTTATCTCTGCGCTTGGATGATTACCGGAGGTTGCTGCCTAAGGTCGCATCATCGGATAACGCCCGCCCTCGCCGTATGTGGCCAATAAAAATAGAAGCCAAAATAGCCGTCGGCACGGCTGCTCTTGCTTCTATTGATGAGGGCGAGGCGCGGTGCGGTCACCAACTGGTACTCCTCAGGCCTGCAATTCTGAATAGAGCATATCCGTTTTGCGCGCTTCTGTCAACATTTTTGCCCGGAAGCAAGGCGTTTATGGCGATGGTGGGCGTTGCAGGCAAGTTTTGGCATTGTGCCTCTGGCTCCTCCATGCCGTCCCTACCAGCGGTGATGCACATGTTCGCGGATGTATTTGTTGTAGACCGCCTCGGCGTGCTTCATGAACTCGGCGGGCAGCGGTGGCTTGTCAATCGCGCCGAAGTTCTCCCTGGATTGGGCGGGGCGCTTGGCTCCGGGGATGGCGCAGGTCACGGCGTCGAACATCGTGATCCAGCGCAGGGCGGCTTCCACCATGGTATAGCCCTCCGGCAGCGCCGCCTCAAGCTCCGCCACCGCTTGGAGGCCGACCTCATACGGCACGCCGGAGAAGGTCTCGCCGACGTCAAAGGCTTCCCCCTGACGGTTGTAATTTCGGTGGTCGCTCTCTGCGAAGGTGGTTTGCGGGGTCATCTTGCCGGTGAGCAGCCCGCTGGCCAGCGGGACCCGGGCCAGGATGCCGACCTGCGCCTTTTTCGCCGCCGGGAAGAATGCTTCGGCAGGTTTGAGCCGGAACATGTTGAAGATGATCTGAACGGATTGGATATTAGGGTAGCGGGAGATGGCGGTCAGGGCCTCACTGACTTTTTCCACGCTGATGCCGTAGTAGCGGATTTTGCCTTCCTGTACCAGGCGCTCCAGCGCGTCGAAGGTCTCGTCCTGCTCGTAGACGGGCGTTGGCGGACAGTGCAGTTGCAAAAGGTCCAGCGCCTCCGTTTCCAGGTTGCGCAGGCTGCGCTCCACAAAGGCGGACAGGTTGGCGTAGTTGTAACCCTCGGCGGTGTGGGGGTGCAGCCGACGCCCGGCCTTGGTCGCCACGTAGACGGTCTCGCTGCGGTTCTTGAGCACCGCTGCGATGCGCTGTTCACTCCTGCCGTCGCCGTAGACATCAGCCGTGTCGATGAAGTTGACGCCCATGTCGATGGCTGTGTTCAGCGCGCCAATCGCTTCCTCATCGCTCACCGGTCCCCAATCAGCGCCTATGGCCCAGGCTCCAAAACTGATCGCAGAGACCTGCATATCGGTACGGCCCAGTTGCCGGTATTCCATGGTCTGTGTGCTCCCTGTGTGTGCGAGCCAATCTCAGTTTTTGCGGGCAGTCCGCTGGAGGGCCAGCGGAATCAGCCCCAAAGCCAGCAGGACCAGCAGCCACGGTCCGACCTCCCTGACTATGGCGACGGCTTCCGCCGGAAGCTGGCCGTAGGTGACCGTCAGAGCGGCCAGCCCCGCCACGGCCAGCGCCGTGCCGGGCAGGATGAGCCTGCGGTCCCGCCGCCGGTCCCCCAGAAAGGTCAGCAGGATGCCCAGCCCTGTAACCATCAGGAAGAGCGGCCAGGAGCGCGCGATGTCCCCTGCCGCTGGTTCCAGCAGGAAAATGCCGGTCAGCAATCCCCACAACAGGCACAGCAGCGCGATGAACAGGGACCCCCGCGCCCGCCTCCCTGAATTCAGCCAGTGGACCACCAGGCTCAACGAGAAGCCCAGGGCCGCGATGGCCAGAATGGCCGCCGGGACCAGGATATAGCCACCGGAGAAAAGCGGCCACAAGTAGATCACGCCCAGCGCGATCAACAGCCCGCCTGCCGCCAGCGAGGTCGGGCGGAAGCGCTCCCCCGACCCTGAAGCTGCGACTGTACGGCGTGGGCGTGCCGGGGGGCTGCTGGCTTCGACCTCGGTCTGGCTCTGTTCGGCCATGGCTGTGGGGGGGAAGGCGCTCTGTGCAGAAGCAGAGAGGGATGCCGCCTCAAGGCTCTCATCGGAGGAGTCCTCCCTGGCCTGAGCGGCGTCTTCCGGCAGGGCAGCCTCTGTTTCTGGCGTGGCTTCCCTGGCAGGGGGTTCCATGGCTGTGTCGGGGCCTGCTTCTGGCTTGCCCTCCGGAAGGTCTTCAGCGTCGGACTCATCGAGGTTGTGCGGTTGGGTGCTGTGGGTCATGTCTGAGTCAGACATCGCTTATCCTTCTGCTTTTTGCCGACCGGGATATTGTAGCAGGGACGGCCACAACCTGCTCCCGGGCTGGGCAGCCGGGATACGAACAGCGAGAGGCTGCTGGCTGGCAAGGCCGTTGTGGAGGGGGGACATGTGTGTTGCTTCTCCCCCGGTGCGCTGCGCTGCCCGGCGCAATAGCTCATGCGTCGGGCGGGGCGGCCTTTTCCACTTTGACGGCGCAGACTTTGTACTCCGGAATCTTGGCTACCGGATCGACGACGTTGTTGGTCAGCACATTGCCCAGCGCTTCCGCAAAGTGAAATGTCATGAAGACCAGGCCGGGGCGGGGTCGGTCGAAGACCCTCGCCCGCGCCGTGACCGAGCCGCGCCGTGACGAGACGCGGATCCAATCGCCGTCGGCAATGCCCAGCCTGGCGGCGTCCTGGGTGTTTATCTCCACACGCTCTTCGGGGGCCAGGAAGTTCAGCCCCTCCACGCGGCGGGTCATTGTGCCGGTGTGCCAGTGTTGCAGCAGTCGCCCTGTGGTCAGCATGAGCGGGTACTCGTCGTCCGGCAGCTCGGCGGCGGGCTGGTGATGCACCGGGCTGAAAAGCCCCCGGCCACGGGAGAACTTGCCGACATGCAGGATGGGCGTGCCGGGATGGTCTGGGGTGGGGCAGGGCCATTGCAGCCCTCCATTTGCTTCCAGCCGGTCGAAGCGGACGCCCCCGTAGATCGGGGTCACCTCGGCGACTTCGGCCATGATCTCAGCCGGGCTGGCGTAGTCCCAGCCGCTGGCCCCCATCCGCCGGGCGATCTCCGCGATGATCTGCCAGTCGGGCCGCGCCTCTCCCGGTGGCTCCAGCGCTTTACGGACCAGTTGGACCCGGCGCTCGGTGTTGGTAAAAGTGCCCTCTTTCTCGGCGAAGGCCGCCGCTGGCAGCACGACATCGGCGAATTCGCCGGTCTCCGTCAGGAAGATGTCCTGCTTGACCAGGAATTCCGCCCGCTCCAGGCACTCGCGGACATGGTTGGAGTCCGGGTCGCTCATGGCGGGGTTCTCGCCCATGAAGTACAGGGCGCGGACTGTGCCGTCATAGGCCGCCTGGAGCATCTCGGTGACCGTCAGCCCGGCCTGGGCCGGTGGCTGTTCCACGCCGTGGTAGCGGGCGAACTTCTCGCGCATGGCTTCGTCGGTCACGCGCTGGTAGCCGGGATATACGTTCGGCAGCGCCCCCATGTCGCATGCCCCCTGGACGTTGTTCTGCCCGCGCAGGGGGTTGACGCCACCCCCAGCGACGCCCAGGTTGCCGGTCAGCATGGCCAGGTTGGCGACGGCCAGCACGTTTTGATGCCCCACCGTGTGCTGGGTGATGCCCATCGCGTAGAAGATGGCGGCGGGCCTGTTGCTGCCGTAGATGCGCGCCGCCTGAACCAGGTCTTCAACCGGCACGCCGGTGATCGCGCTGACCCGGTCCGGCGTGTAGGTTTCAACCACGGCCCGCCACGCCTCAAAGTTCTCCGTGCGCTGCTCGATAAAGGCGGTATCGTGCAGGTTCTCCTGCAGGATGATGTGCGCCAGGCCATTGAGCAGGGCGATGTCCGTCCCGGCTTCGTGCTGGAGGTACAGGGTGGCGAAGCTCGCCAGCTCGATCTGGCGCGGGTCCGCGACGACCAGTTGCGCGCCGTGCTGCATGACCGCCTTCTTGATCTGCAGGCTGAGGACCGGGTGATTTTCCGTGGTGTTGGTGCCAATGGCCAGCATCGCCCTGGCCTGGGTGATGTCGGCTATCGAATTGGTCATTGCGCCGCTGCCGAAGGCCTGCACGAGGCCTGTCACCGTGCTGCTGTGTCAGAGACGGGCACAGTGATCGATGTTGTGGGTGCCGATGACCTGCCGCGCCAGCTTTTGCATCAGGTAATTCTCTTCGTTGGTGCATTTGGCGCTGGCCAGGAAGGCAAATGCGTCTGGTCCGCTCTCGGCTTTGATCGTCGCAAAACGCTCGGCCACCAGGGCCAGCGCTTCGTCCCAACTCGCCGGTTCCAGTTTGCCGTTGCGCCGGATGAGCGGGGTGGTCAGGCGGTCGGGATGCCACAGATAATCGTGGCCAAAGCGGCCCTTGACGCAGAGATTACCGTAGTTCGGCGCGGCATCGAAGGGCGCGCCGGTGCGGTACACAACGCCGTCCTTCGTGTAAAGCTCAAGCTGGCAGCCCACGCCGCAATATGGACACGTGGTCTGTACGACTCGTTCGGCGGTCAGGGCGCGCTTGCTCGTGGGGATCGCGGCGATCATGGGTGGTCACTCCACAGCTAGGCCGGTTGGCGGGTTGGGGGCAGTGGTGACCGGCGGGAGACGGGGAACGATGCGGTGTTTGTACCGGCATTTGGGCTTCGGGTACACTTCAATTGTATCTTTCCCTACCGTCCCTGCAAAATGCGGAAGACCTATGCCCGATCTGATCATTGTCACAACGCTGCGGGAGACGGCAACCTGTATCGCGCACGCTATTTGCACGGTGTGGGAAGCGCAGGCCGACACGCCCGCCGTTTATGCCGAGCACTGTCGCATTCACAATGCCGATCTCTCCCGCTCGCTGGTCGCCTACCTGCCTGACGGCCAGTTTGTCGGCGTTGCGATGCTGTGCCGGCGCATTGACCGTGGTTTTGTGCTGGACTTTGGCATCGCCCCGCCGTTTCGCGGCCAGGGATACGGGCATCGCCTGTTTGCCGCGCTGGTGGAGCAGATGCGCGAGGCTGGCCTGCGCGAGGTGACGTTGCTGGTGAGCGCCGACAACGAAGCCGCCGTGCACATTTACCAGCGGGCAGGGTTTCAGATTGTGCGGGAGCTGGTCACGCTGCGTGGCAGGCCGGTGGCCTACGCGCCCGGCAGCGCCCGTGAGGTGTGGGATGATCTGGCCCGGCGGATCATGGCCTGGTTTGGGCCGGGTAAGTCGGCGCGGCCCCAATGGGAGCGAGACCTGCCTTCTCTGCTGGCGATGGCGGACGTGCGCGCCTTTGAAGCCCCCCACGGTTTCCTGCTTACCCGCCCTTCGCCCTACTTCCGCCAGGTGGAGATTGTGCACATCGGGCTGGACCCCGCTGCCGTGGCAGAGACGGTGAATGCCCTGCTCTATGCCGCCAGCGTGGCTTATGGCTCCGACCTGCCGCTGGCATTGCCCGAAGAGCCGAGTGGCAGCCGCGCCCATCAGCTTCTTCATGGCCTGGGGTTTCGGGTTGTGGACCACGCTTATGAGATGCGCCTGCTCCTGTGAGCGGGATGGCGAGCAGGGGCGGTCTGGGGCGTGGGAGGTGCACATGTGGAGAGGGCGCTGCGTGATTGCCCTCTCCACACCGGGCGGGCGTTGGCGTCAGATTTGCGAGAAGTGGTGCAGCAGGGCCGCGGCGAAGCGCATGGCGTTGAAGTAGTCGCGTTCGAGGATGTTCTCGTTGGGGGCGTGGGCGCGTGCCTCAGGGTGCCAGGTCCCGCCTGCTGAGATCACCGGGATGTTCAGCATCACGCTCAGGGGATACATCGGCCCGCTGCCCGCGAACCAGGGGATGAGGACTGGCTCCTGATGCCAGGTATCCTCGCTGGCCGCCACCGCCGCCGCACGAATCGGCGAGTCCAGCGGGCTTTTGGCCGGGTTTTCGCCGCCCAGGTCGATGATCTCGATGTCGTGAAAGCCGCGTGCATCCAGGTGGCTGCGCAGCAGGTCTTCGACCAGGGCGGGGGTCAGGTCGGGCACCAGCCGAAAGTCAAGCTTGGCCCTGGCCTCCGCTGGCAGCACGGTCTTGCTGCCAGCGCCCTGGTAGCCGCTATCCAACCCGCAGATGGTTAGCGTGGGTATCTCGTACAGGCGTCGGTTGGCTGCGCGTGCGTTCAGGTTGTTGAGGAAGGCATCCAGCCCATGATTTGCCTTGAAGGCCTCTGCTTCGAATGGCAGCGCGTCAATCAAGGCGATTTCCTGGCTGGTGAGCGGGCGAACGTGTTCGGCGTAGCCGTCGATGGTGATCTCGTCCTGGGGGTTCTTGAGCGTGCTCAGCGCCCAGACCAGCCGCCAGGCCGGGTTGGGGACGATGGGCGCGTAGGATGAGTGCATGTCGTGGCTGGGGCCTTTGACCCGCAGCTCGAAATAGGCGATGCCTTTGCAGCCTGCCGCCATGGTGATCTGACCGGCCTCGTTGTAGCCGCCGCCTTCCCACAGGATGCCGTCGGCGGAAAGCTCGGCGGTGTGTGCCCGGACCCAATCCTCCAGGTGCACACTGCCGATCTCCTCCTCGCCTTCGATCACCCATTTGATGCGAAGCGGCAATGCTCCCTGTGTGGCGAGCCAGGTCTCCACGGCCTGGATGCGCGCCAGCAGCTCGCCCTTGTTGTCGGCCACCCCTCGCCCGTAAAGCCTGCCATCACGCTGTGCCAGGGCGAAGGGAGGCGTCTCCCACTGCTCTACCGGGTCCTCTGGCTGCACGTCGTAGTGATTGTAGATCATCAGGGTGCGCGGGCCAGAGCCAATCTCGGCATACACAACCGGGCTGCCATCTGCGGCAGCGCGGCTCTGGCGCACATCGGCCCCCAGCTTTTGGAAGCGTTCCGTCAGGCGGTCGGCCATCTCCTGGATGCCACGGTTCTGGGCGGCCACACTGGGCATGGCGACGAACGCTGCAAGCTCGGCCAGAAAGCGCTCGCGGTGTTGCTCCAGGTAGGTGTTGAATGCGCCAATATCGAACATGCGCGTCTCCTTTTACAGGGCGGGATGAAAAATATTGCGAATCCCATCATGCGCTTGATGGGATGTCACTGGTCGGCTCTGGCTTGCTGTGGGCTGTGGCGTCTGGCCGGGATTGATGAAGGGGCTACGATGGAGCCAGCATTTCTGCGATGAACATGTTGGCTTCCAGGATTTGTACCTCAAAGGCGCTCAGGCTGCTGTAGGATCGCCCCACGAGTGTTTGCCCCAGGGCCTGAACGGTCTCGATCACGCGGGCCAGATCATAGGAGGACCAGACATCCAGCACGCCGTTGTTGTAGGTGACCAGCCTGGCGACGGCCTCCCACAGGCGCTGCCAGTGTTCGGCGTCGAAGACCTGTTCTCGTTCCAGGCGGGCCAGGAAGCCGTCCGGCGATTCAACTTCAAAAAAGATGATGTCGGCGGCTTCCATAGGCCCCATTTCTCCGGAAGCTGTCATCGGGGTATTCCGTGCGCTCAACCCTCTAGCAGTTTGTGTGCAGCGTTGACCACGGCCTCCGGGGTAAGCCCCAGGTGCTCATAAATGACCCGCCAGGGCGCGGACGCCCCAAAGCGGTCCACGCTGATGATCGTGCCCTGGTCCCCGACCCAGCGGTGCCAGCCAAGCCTGACCCCCGCCTCGATGCTGATCCGCTTCCTGACCGCCGCCGGGAGCACCTGTTCCTGGTATTCGGCGGGCTGCTGCTCAAAGAGTTCCATGCTGGGCATGCTCACCAGGCGGACGGCCACCCCTTCTGCGGCCAGGCGCTTCGCCGCTTCCAGGGCTATGTGTACCTCGCTGCCTGTGCCGATCAGGATAAGGTCCGGTGGCGTTTGGCCGGATTCATAGAGCACATACGCCCCACGGGCGACATCGCCCACCGTTTCGGGGTCCAGCACGGGCACCGCCTGCCGGGTGAGCGCCAGGGCCACCGGCCCTTTGCTGAGCATGGCGGCGCGCCAGGCCCCGACGGTCTCATTGGCGTCGGCAGGCCGGATGACCGTGAGATTGGGGATGGCCCGCAGCGAGGCCAGGTGCTCCACGGGCTGGTGGGTAGGCCCATCTTCGCCCAGGGCCACGCTGTCGTGTGTGAACACATAGACGACCGGCAGCTTCATCAAGGCCCCCAGGCGTATGGCCGGGCGCATGTAGTCGCTGAAGGTCAGGAAGGTTGCTGAGTACGGTTTGCAGACACCGCCGTGCAGGGCCAGCCCGTTGACAATGGCCCCCATGGCGTGCTCCCGGACGCCAAAACGCAGGTTGCGGGCGGCGCGGTCCTGCCGGCTGAAGTTGCCCGAACTGTTGATCAGTGTGTTGGTGCTGGGGGCTAGGTCGGCGTCGCCGCCGATCATGGTCGGGACGCGGGCCGCAATGGCGTTGAGGACAGCGCCACCGGCCTTGCGCGTGGCCATGTCTTTGCTGTCGGCGGGGAAGGTGGGCAGATCGGCCTCCCAGTTCTCCGGCAGTTTGCCGGACCAGGCGGTCATTAACTGGCGGGCCAGGTCGGGGTGCGCCTTCTCGTAGGCGGCCAGGCGTTCATCCCAATCGTGTTGAGCCTCTCGCCCGCGTTCGAGCGCCTGGCGCATGTGCTGCTTGGCTTCCTCCGGGACGTAGAATGTCGGCTCCGTGGGCCAGCCATAGAATTCCTTGACCAGCCGCACTTCCTCCTCGCCAAGCGGTGAGCCATGCACCTCGTAGGTCCCGGCCTTGTTGGGGCTGCCGTAGCCGATGATGGTGTGCACGCTGATGAGGCTGGGCCTGTCCGTGACGGCCTGAGCCTCCGCGATGGCCTGGGCGATGGCCGTCAGGTCGTTGCCATCTGTGACCTCGCTGTAGTGCCAGCCGTAGGACTCAAAGCGCCGCTGGATGTCCTCACTGAAGCTCACCCTGGCCGGCCCGGCCAGGGTCACGTCGTTGTTGTCGTACAGGCAGATCACTTTGCCCAGCCCCAGGTGCCCGGCCAGCGAGGCAGCCTCGTGGCTGATCCCTTCCATCAGGTCGCCGTCGGATGCCAGGATGTAGGTTCGATGATCGATGATGTTGTGGCCGGGGCGATTGTAGACGGCAGCCAGGTGGGCCTCGGCGATGGCCATGCCGATGGCAGTGGCGAACCCCTGGCCCAGCGGGCCGGTGGTTGTCTCCACGCCGGGCGCTTCCCCGTATTCGGGATGGCCGGGCGTATGGCTGCCCCACTGGCGGAAGGTTTTCAGGGCGTCCAGTGTGATCGCATAGCCGGTCAGGTACAGCAGGCTATAGAGGAGCATGCTGCCATGCCCGGCGGAGAGAATGAAGCGATCCCGGTCCGGCCATTCCGGGTTGGCAGGATTGTGCTTCAAAAATTGGGTCCACAGGACATAAGCCATGGGGGCTGCCCCCATGGGCAGTCCGGGATGCCCGCTGTTGGCCTTCTGTACGGCGTCTATGGATAGCGTACGTATGGTATTGATGCAGAGTTCGTCAAGATGGGTGGTTGTTTCGATTACTGTCACCGAATTTGCTCCTTCGGCGGGTGAACGTTCGAATTTGCCATGGCCCTATTATAGCCCAAGGTGGTTCACTGGTCATTGTGAGGAGCCATCTCGTGCGCTCTTCGGAACCTCCTGAGCGCCCCGCCGGGATTGTGGTGCAGGGCCGTTGGTTTCTATTCCGGTGGATGGGGGGCATTGTGGGTTGGGGGTGTTTCGCCTGGCCGTTCCTCGTCGGTGGCTTTCCCCTTCGAGGTGACCTGCCCTGTCGGGGTCAGCGGTTCCGTGGGCGTGGGGGTGGCCCCGGCGGACCCCGAGGGGCGGTCGGTGGCCGGTTTTTCTCCGTTGGAGCGGATAAGCGCAGCGATCACCAGGGCCACAAACCCCAGGCCGATCATCACGGCCCCCATAACCAGCACGGGCAGGGCAAGCTCACTGACGATGGAGCGGGTGATGCCGTGCATCATCTGCTCCAGATAGGTCGCGCCAGGCCCTTGGGCGAGTTCCCGGCCCGGCGTGCTGGTGCCGGTGAGCAGAGGGGCCAGCGCCTCCGGCAGGATGAAGGGAGACAGCAGCAGGGGCAGAGGCAGGAGGGTAAAGACGCCCGCCGTGATCAGCAGGGTTCCGCTCCAGTAGCCAAAGGATTTCAGCGACCGTACGGTGAAGAAGACAACCAGCGACAACAACGCTATGGGAAGCAGACATAGCTCGACCATAGCCAGTTGTGAAAAGCGGACGGCCTGCTTGAGTTCCTGAAGCCGGGTGCGTGTCCTGGGGTTTTGCAGCCAGTCAGGGGGCGGGTACACATCCGGCAGGTTGCGGGCCTGTTCCCGCAACGTCTGGGAGAGCGCGGCGCTGGTTACAGCCATGTATTCCCCAGGAGGCTGGCAGAACGGGAACTCGTCCCCAGAAGCGGCGTCGAAATTGAGCAGAATATCGATCTGCTCCGGAGTGCAGGGCGACCAGGATTGCAGAATCAGGTTAACGGCCCGCTGCCCCGGCTCCCCGGACAGGCGCTGGCGCAGGGAGGCGGTATCGAACCGGATATCGAGGATGGGGGTTTCGTCATTCAACCAGGCAAAGAACGCATCGAGATTGGTCTCGACCTGAGTTTGCAGCCAGGCCGCCGGGATCAACTCTGCTGAGATGCGCCTCCAATCATTTGCATCCAGGTTGGCGATCAGGTTGAGGAAGGTCAGGGCTTCAGGCGGTGTGTCTGGGTCTTGCCTGCTCTCGGCGAGGGCGGGCAGCAGAGCAGGGATCAGTTCGGCGTATACATTCTGATGGGCCAGCGCGTTTTTGTAGGTTTCCGCTTTCAGAAGCATTTGCCCGGCGCTGAGCGTCCAAGCTGCGCAGGGTAACGCAGTGACGAACAGCAGGGCCATCAAAACTGCCAGGAAGCGCCCCAGGTATTTCATGGCCGTGTACTCTCCCCTTGTTCCAGGTCTCTGTTCGCTCAGGCCGGGATGGCTAGATGTTCTGTTGCTCTCGCCAGGCGCGGATGTCTTCGGCATGCTCCTGTTCGTGCCAGACGGCGTTTTCCCGCACCAGGTATGCGAGCGGTTCCCCTTCCATCCATTCGAATCGGAGTGGCGACTCCAGCGTAGCCTCGTCCAGTTCCTCAATGGCCTGGAGCAGATGCTTGTGGACGCCATGGAAGTCTTCCAGAATGATCGAAAGGGGTCGCCGGGCGCTCATGTGGTACTGCTCCGCGTTCCATTCGTCGATGTCGTCGATGGTGACGATGTGCGGGGCCTCCCTGGCACGTCTGGAAAGCCTGCCTCTGAGCGCCGTCACCAGCTCCGCTTCCCAGGCGACCAGGTGGGCCAGGATATCTTTGACCGACCAGATGCCCGCAGCGCCAGGGCGCACCATGTCCTCTTCCGACAGGCCTGCCAGGGCTGCCAGAAGCTCAGCCCGTGCCTGGCGGACCTCCTTGAGAAGCGCACGCTTGCTCACCGATTGTTCATCCTACGCGAACAGTTGGGTGACCCACTCCAGCGACAGCGCGCCGGCCCAGGCCAGCAACATGGCCTGGATGGTCTTCCCGATCCAGGCTGTCAGGAGGAATTGCCACCAGGGCATGTGTGATGCCCCGGCCAGCAGCCCGGCCATGTCAAAGAGCGGGTTGGGAACGATAGCCAGCACCAGGATGACGAGGGGGCCAAAGCGATCCATCCAGCGATCAAACCTTTGGTAAAGGCGGGTATGCTCCAGGGGCGTTGCGCCCCCATAGCCCGCCAGATAGCCCGTAATCTCTCCCAGCGCCGCGCCCGGCCCCGCACAAAGCCCAACCAGCCAGGGGTTGAGCCTGCTGCCCATCGCGATGACGAAGATCACGCCAGGCACTGGGAAGACCACTGTGGCGTTGCCCACCAGCATAATCAGGAACGCGCCGATGTATCCCAGCGTTTGCAATTCCTCGATATGGTCGGAGTAGAAGAGGATAAGCGCCGTCACTCCTAGCGCAATGCCCAGCGCGCCTATACGAAGGAGAAGAATTCGAGTCGATGGCTTTTGGGTGGTGTCTGGTGATGGCGGTGCTTCGGCTGGAGCAGGGTGTTGCATCATGGGTTGACCCTGTGTGCGGGGTGTTCTGCCCGCATCCTGAATGGTATACGCCGGGTACATCCAAGGCCTTGGGCCGGGCAATCTGCCACAGGCCCAGGAAGGACTGCCACTGACAGCAAACTATCCCACAGACACCCTGCGGGATAGCGAAATGGCCCCGGCGTGGAGACTCCGTCTCAAGCTTCAATCAACTTGTCGTCGATAAGCTGCTGCTGCACCCGTTGGCCACGCGGATCGAAGGCAAAGAACGGGGCATGAAGCTGGAATTCCATGTCCAGCATGGCACGTCCGGCGCGATTCTTCTCGATGGTGAAGACAACCCAGTCGCGGTATTGCTTGGCTTTGTATGGGTTGAAGGTGATATGGTCTTTGCTCAGGATGTGGTACTTGTTGTTCATGATGATGGCGATGTCGCATTCGTAATCCAGCGCGCTGCTTCCCCGTAGATGAAACAGATGCAGGCGTGGACTCTTTAGCCCCTCACGGTCTGCCGCCACGATGGCCCAAACCGGCACATCCAGGGCCAGCGCGATGTCCTTCAGGCCTTCGACAATGATCGTCACCTTCTCGGCTTCGTCGGAGGCGCGCTCCGGATGGATGGCGACTTTTTGCAGGTAGTCCACGAAAACTGTGACGTTGCCCCCGGTGGCGTCACACAGGCGGGCCGTCATTTCGCGGATGGCCCGCAGCGTGGTCACGGCGGGGCTGGCCTTGACCAGGATGAGGCGGTCGGCATAGCGGTTCATGCGCGCCAGGGCCATCGCCGTCTTGCTGTTTTCGCGCAGTATCTTCTGCAGGGACCCCGCTCCCCCGTCCCGTCCCAGCATATCTTTCGCGCGCTGGCTGATGACGATGTCGTAGAGGTCCTTGAGCTTGAGGCCCCGTGAGGGGTCAATCTCCGGTGGATTGATGCTCTCCAGGCACAGCAGCCGGTTCATCAGGTGGGTTTCGGTGTGTTCGTAGGAGAGGTAGAACGCATATTGGTCGCTGCGCATGGCCACGTTACGCGCAATTTGCAGCGTGGCAATGGTCTTCCCGATGCCTTGCGCGCCACCCAGCAGGAAAAGCTCTGTCTTGCGCAGCCCACCGCCGATCATGCCATCCAGAGGATCAAAACCGGTTGGTATCGGCACATAATCTGAGAGATCGCCGCGCATCACCTGATCGTTGGCGTCGTTGAGCACCTGGGCCAGTGTGCGCGGCATGTGGGCAATGTTGCTGCGATGGCTCCCACGGGGTGTCCTGGCTGGTGAGGCTTGGCGCGGCGGCGCAGCCGGTTGTTGGGGGGGCGCAGGTTGAACCTGGGGGGCATCCTGCTGCGAGGTGTGGGGTGGCGTGGGTGGCGCGTCCGCCATATCGTCATCGAAGCGTCTGGTAGACATGGGAATACTTTCTGGCATCTGCTGAAATTGACGGGTAATGTCATTCTACAATGTGGCTGGTTTCCCCGCAACCGCCATGCGGAGCGCGGGCCAGGCACGCAATGCCACATCGGGGGCAGATTGCGTGCAGGGCAATCGGCTCCCCGCTCTGTCGCAGCAGCGCAAGACATCTGGGGCGCATCAGTGTTCCGGAGCAAGGCCTGGGTAGCGGTTTTGCTGTGCGCTGTATGAGCTTTGCCCCGGCTTTTGCCCCTGGTTTTGCGATTTCCAATTGACAAGCGGGCCAGAGGGGCTAAAATAAAAGCGTCATCTGCCGAGGTAGCTCAGTTGGTAGAGCACTTGACTGAAAATCAAGGGGTCACCAGTTCAAGTCTGGTCCTCGGCACTCCCTGAACCTCAAAAGGCCAAAGGCTTGTCTGCGTTTGAGTGAGGCCACCTCGTATTGTGGGGTGGCTTCATGATTCCCAGCGATTTTTCTTGCCTCCGTGAGGGGATGGCCCGTCAAAATGACAGCCGATGGACCGCCCCCTCTGGACGCCATCCTCGGCAGCCCGGACCTCATCCTTCCAGCAACAGGGCCTCCGGGTCCTCGATCAATTCCTTGACGCGCACCAGAAATTGCACGTCTCGCGGCCATCCTCGATGCGGCGGTCGTAGCTGAGGGCCACTCCTCAACCTGGTGGCCGTGATCAGCAGCGACCGCTCGCTGGAGCGGCGTCTGAAGCGGCAGAAGAATACCCCGCGCCTCGTTCGGCAACTGCGCACGGTCACGTCCAGTGACAAGGGTCACGGATTAGCGTAAACAGGTCGAGGTCATGAAGGGAGTAAACCATACACACGGTGCTTAAGGGGTGAGATAAGCACGGAGGACCGGAGATCATGGCGAGAACATGACGCAACTTCCCAGCCCCGTTCAAGGCCGATGCGGTGCTGGACCTGCTCAGCGGGGTCAAGACGCCGGGTGAGATCTGCCGCGAGTGGAACATCAACGACAAACTGCGATGCCGCCTATGTCCACCGCCAGTAGCTTCGTAGTCTGTTCAGGAGAAGGCCCGGCTGCTCCAGGATCAGCCCTTCAGGCCGGAGAGGACGAACCCCTCGATGAAGTAGCGCTGGAAGAAGATGAACAGCACCGCCACCGGCAGCGTCGCCAGCGTGGCGACCGCCATGGCCACCGCCCACTTGGGCTGGTCGGAGTGCGGCTGGGTGAACACCGTGATCCCCACCGGGATGGTCGTGATCTCCTCGCTCTTGATGATGATCAGCGGCCACAGGAAGTTGTTCCAGCTAAACAGGAAGATGATGACCGCCAGGCTGGCCGAGGCGGAGGACAGCAGTGGGAACACAATCTGCCAGAAGATTCGCAGCTCGCTCGCCCCATCGATGCGGGCCGCGTCCAGCAGCTCGTCGGGGATGCCATAGGCGAACTGCCGCATCATGAACACCCCGAAGGCGTTCATGATGCCGGGGATGATCAGCCCGGCGTAGGAGTCGTCCCACCCCAGGGCGCGCACCTCGATGAACAGCGGCACCAGCAGAATCTGGAAGGGCACCATGATCGTGGTGAGCACAAAAAAGAAGAAGAGCCGCCGCCCCGGAAAGCGGAACTTGGCGAAACCGTAACCGGCCATCGCCGAGAAGATGACGGTCACCACCACGTCCACGGAGGCCATCAGGGCGCTGTTGAAGAAGTAGCGCGCCAGGGGGACGGTCTCGAAGGCCCGCTGGTACTGCCGCAGCCCTTGAAACTCGTGGGGAATCCAGTGGATGGGCGTCGCCAGCACTTCTGGCTCGGCCTTGAAGCTACTGCTCACCATGAAGTACAGCGGAAAGCAGAACACCACCGCCAGGAACAGCGCCACCAGGAGCCACAGAATGCGCCCAGGTCGCCTGCGCAGCGCCGCCGCCCTGGCTGTGATGCGCCCCATGAAGTCCAGGCGGGATTCTGCCGGAAGAGGTTGGGTCAGGTCGGCCATCGTCAGTCCTGCTTACTCTAAGGAAAACTGCTCGCTACGGCTCAGCCACAGTTGGAACGCGGTGACGATCAGGATCATCAGCAGCAGCACCACAGAGACCGCTGCGGCGTCGCCCATCCGGTAAAACTGGAAGCCGTACTTCCAGATCAGCAGGCCCATCGTCGTGTTGACATCGATGGGGCCGCCGCGCCCCGGCGTGATCGTGTATTGCAGCGTGAAGGCCTGGAAGGCATTGATTGTGGAGATGGCGGCCACGAACACCGCCGTCGGACGCAGCAGCGGCAGCTCCACCCGCAGGAAGGACTGCACCCGGTTGGCCCCGTCCACCAATGCCGCGTCCCGCAATTCCTGCGGAATGCCCGTCATCCCCGCCAGCCAGATCAGCATGTAGAAGGGGATCGTCGTCCAGTTGTTGATCAGGATCATCGAAATGGGCGATAGGGTGGGGTCGTTCAGCCAGTTGATCTCCCCCAGGCCAGTGAAGGGTCGCAGCACCGTGGTCAGCACGCCGCTGGGGTGCAACAGGATGCGCCACACGATGGCCACCACCACCAGCGAGGGCAGCACCGGGGCGAAAAAGAGAACCTTCAGCGCCTCCCGCCCCGGAAAACGCTGGTAGAACACCACCGCCGCCAGCAGGGAGAGAATCCAGACCGGCACAGTGGTCCCCGCCACAAAACCCAGCGTCACGCTCACCGACTTCAGGAACAGCCGGTCCTTCAGCAGATCGATGTAGTTCTGCAGGCCGACCCATTCCGGCGGGCGGAGCAGGGTGAAATCGGTCAGGCTGAAGAGCAGCCCGGTCACAATCGGGTACAGGAAGAATACGGCGAAGAAGAGGACCGTGGGCAGCACGAAGAACAGCCCCCATATCTGCCGCCGGCTAACCGATGCCCCCCCGTTGAGGCGTTTATTCAAAGCTTGCAGCAAAGTGCGTTTCTCCCTCCCTCGCCCGGCCTTTGCGCCTGGACACATACGGAGAGCCGGGGGCAGAAAGAGCGCCTGCCCCCGGCTGATGACGCGCCGGCAGCGGCTATTGCGCCGCTTCTCTGGCCCGCGCCAGGATGTCGTTGACCTCCTGCTCGGTCTCGGCCAGCACCGTATCCATGTCCTCGCCGCCCACCACCACGCGGTCACGCATGCGCATCAGCGAGTCCGTCACCTCGAAGAAGGCCGGGATGCGCGGGTGGTAGGTGCTCACGCTCATCTCCTCCAGGAAGATGGGCATGATCTCGTTCTCCTGGAAGGCCTCCGACTCCACGAAGTCCAGCTTGGGCTGGAACAGCCCGGCCACGTCCAGGTACTCTTGCGGGAAAGAGGTCAGGTAACCGGCCAGCCGCCAGGCGGCCTCCTGCACCTCTGGCGGTGACCCGGCGTTGACCATGAAGAAGTAAGCGTAGGTGGCCATGGCGTTGTTGTTCACCGCCTCTTCCCAGCGCGGCTGCGGATGGATGCTGTAGTTGATCCCGGCGTCCTCCATCTGTGGCACGCCCCAGTTGCCAAAGTCACAACTGATCGCCAGGTCCCCCGCCAGGAAGGCGTCACGGGTGAAGGTGTACTGCGGGCCGCCCAACTGCCACGTGTTGACCCAGTCGTTCCAGTAGCTTAGCACCTGGCGCACTTCTGGCGTGTCAATGTGAGCCGTCAGGTTCACCTCGTCGATCATGTTGCCGCCCAACTGCTCCACCATCGGGTTGAAGATGAGCAGCATGAAGATCGAGTTGCTCCAGATGAAGTCGAAGCCGCGCTGCACGATGGCTCCGCTCTCATCGCGCACGGTGAGCTGCTCCGCCACGTCCCGTAGCGCCTCCCACGTCGCCGGGAAGTCCGTCTCCGGGTCCAGCCCGGCTGCTTCCCACAGGTCGTCGTTGGCGTAGCAGGCGTAGGTGCTCAGCTCGGTGGGCAGGCCGTAGAGCGTGTCCTCAAACACGGCCCCCGCCAGCAGCGATTCGCCGAAAGCGTAGGCGTCGAAGATGGCTTGCTGGTCCTCATACCCGGCAGCTTCCGGGTCGATGGGGGCCAGGATGCCCTGGTTGTAGAAATCGCCAATGGCGAAGGTCGCTTGGTTAAAGAGGTCTGGGCCACCCCCACCCGCCAGCGCCGTCGCCAGCGCCGTGTCCCACTCCTGGTCCGGCACGGTGGTGTATTCCACCACGATGTCCGGATTCTCTTCCTGGAACTGGGCCAGCAGTTCCTCGTCCAGCGGCACGCGCGGCGGATGCACGTGCATCCACAGCTTGACCGTGACCGGCTCCTGGGCCGAAGCGTCGAAGTTCACCGCCAGCAGGCATACCAGCAAGAAAACCGGTAAAGCTACTCTTAAGCGTTTCATGACAGCCTCTCCTCCTCAAATCCTCAAAATCGTGCGCGTACGTCAGCAGACCGCAGACCTGTCTCTTTGTGACACTCGTGCTCGATGAACCACCCCCTTTCTACACCTGGGTGTGCGGCTCTGGCCGGCGGGCGGGTGTGGCTTCCACAAACCGCCGGGTGATCGCCTGCGGGCGGGTGATGGCGCTCCCCACCACAACGGCGTGAGCGCCGCGCGCGAAGGCCTCCGCCACCTGGGCTGGCTCCACGAAACGCCCCTCGGCGATCACCGGCAGCCTGCTATGCTCTACCAGTTGGCTGATCAGGTCGAAATCTGGGCCGGGCGTCGGTGGCCTCCCGTGTTCGGTGTACCCGGCCAGCGTGGTCGCTAGCAGGTCGACCCCTGCCTGCTGCGCAGCCAGTGCGTCCTCCAGGCAGGAGAGATCGGCCATGACCGGCACGCCCAGCTCCCCCCGGATGCGGGCTACCAGCCCCGCCAGGCTGACCCCTTCTGGCCGTGGTCGGCTGGTGCCGTCCAGGGCCACGATGTGCGCCCCGGCCTCTACGATCTCTCTGGCGTCCGCAAAGGATGGCGTGATGTAGACCGGGCAGCCGGGGTAGCGCTTCTTGTTGATGCCGATGATAGGCAGGGACACGGCGGCGCGGATGGCGGCGATGTCTGCCGGGCCGTTGGCGCGGATGCCCGCCGCGCCCCCCAGCTCGGCGGCGCGGGCCATGGCCGCCATGAAGGCCGGGCCGTGCAGCGGCTCGTCCACCCCCGCCTGGCACGAGACGATGAGTTTGCCGCATAGCCCTTCGATCAAGGTGTCCACAGCGCCCTCTGATTCTCGGATAACGGCAGCCGGGCTTTCCTGCGCGTCCAACAGCTCGCCAAGATCGTAAGGACGCAACGCCTCATGTCACGGTTGCGTCCGGCCCGCCTGGAAGTGGCTGGTCTTTTTGAGAAGTAGGTCGATACCCGGCTCGTATGCTTGTGTGTCTGCTTCAAAAAAAGGAGTCCGGTGTCGGGTTGCCGCTGCTCACCTGATGTCTGCGGGCCGTTTCAGACGCCCGCTCCCTGTTACAATAGCACAGGTATTTGAGCAGTGTCAATGATCTTCTGAAAATAACTTACCGCCATGCTTCTAATAAAGTGAATGGTTTATTAGTACCAGTCCTCCCCCAGCAGGCGCACGATCCGCTCCTGGAGGATCGCCTGGGCGCGGGCATCGTAGGGCGAGGAGAGGGCTTCATATGTCCCGGCCTCGATGGCCGCCTGGGTCGGGAAGTAGCCCACGTAATCGTTGGCATAGCCCACGATCAGCGCCTGGGGCGCGCCCTGCCGGACGGCCACGGCCAGCTCGCCGAAAGGCTCGCCGGGAACGCCCACCAGTGCCCAGGGGCCGATGCGCAGCGCGCACAGGCTCGCCCGCTGCGTGGCCCGCCCCCCAAAAGCCAGCCGCAGCCGCGCCTGCAGGGCCATCCCCTCCGCCCTGGCCTGTGCCAGCCGATCCGACCCCGCTGGCGGCTCTGGAGGGGTCGCATCGGTGGGGAAGGCCCGCACCGGCAGCTCGACCGCCTGGCAGCGCCAACCCAGGTGGGCTGCCGCCCTTTGCGGGCGCTCCAGCGCGGCCACCACCCCCTCCGCCAGCAGGCCGCCCAGGCGGCGCGCCTCCGCAAACGACTGCTCCCGGCGGAAGTAGCGCGGGCTGATATTGCCCGCCGCCCCGTTCAGGTACATGCACACCGCCCTCGGCCAGGTCGCCCGGAGCCGCTCCCGCGCCGCGCCTGGGTAATCCGCCGAGTATTCCCGTGTCTGCGGACCCAGGACGGTCGGGTGGCAGGCGTAGTGGAACAGCAGCGCGGTGGGGGTGCCGTCTGGCCGGTCGAAGCGCAGGGCCGTCACCCGGTGCTCCGGGACCCGCCCCGGCTGGTTGCGGTCCCCCCCGATGCCTGTGACCTCTGCCGCGCCGTAGACCAGCCTGGCCGGGGCCAGACGCCGCAGGGCCTCCTCCGCAGCGGTCAGGATGCGCCCGCCGACCATCGCCGTCAGCGTCGGGTCCAGCGCCGGGGCCGCCCCCGCCGGGAACCAGTCCTGCAGCCCGGCAGGCCCGCAGTGCGTATGGGAGGGGCACACCATGACGGCGTCGGGCGTTGTGCCCAGCAGCGCCGCCAGCCGCGCCCGCAGCGGGTCGGCAAAGGACGCACTGACCGCCAGCGCGTCCAGCGTCACCAGCGCCACCCGCGCCTCTCCCACGCCCAGGACCAGCACCTGCGCCAGCAGCGGATCGTGCGCACCGGTACTCGGCCCCTGGCGGGCCACGTAGCCGTCCATCGGCAGGCCGGGGGCGGGCGTGATGTTCGTTTCGGCAGCGCCCACCTGGAAGAATTCGCCCATATCCGCTCCTTTGGTGCAGCGGCATCCCGCCGCGCCGATTATACCGCCACCGGCAGCCCCGGCCTCGTCACTTGAGTGACCCGTCGCCTTCGGCAGCATTTCTTCTGGCTGAGCAGGCGGGCGCTTCTCCCGGCGGCGTAACCTGTCCGGGCCGCGCCTGCCCTGGGCAGGGCGGGCCGCCCCGGCTACAATAGCGGCCATGGTAGGTGAACGACAAGGCCTTGTGCTGGCCGTCGATGGCGGCCAGTCCAGCACGCTGGCTCTGGTGGCGGACGAGGACGGCCACATCCTGGGGGCCGGGCTGGCCGGTCCCTCCAACCACGTCCATGAGCCGGGCGGGATGGCCCGCCTCTCCGATGCCCTGCGGAGGTCCATCACCGCCGCGCTGCAACAGGCCGGGCGGGACGCGGGCGATGTGGTGAGCGCCTGCCTGGGCATGACCGGCGGGCCGCAGGAGGCGCGGGAGATCGCCCGCCGGTTGCTGCCCGCCGCCACGGTGGAAGCCTGCCAGGATATCGTCACGGCGCTGGCCGGGGCCGGTTGCGCCCAGCCGGGTGTTGTGGTCATCGCCGGGACGGGGTCGGTGGCCTACGGGCGGCTGGGCGATGGCCGGGAGGCGAAGGCCGGTGGCTGGGGCTACCTCATGGGCGACGAGGGCAGCGGCTACGACATCGGTCGCGCGGCTCTGCGGGCGGCCACCCAGGCCAGCGATGGCCGCTCCGCCCCCACCCGCCTGCTGGAGCGTGTCCCCGCTCATTTCGGCTTCCCGGACCTGGCCGCCCTGCACCGGGCAATCTACGCCGGGGAGGTGGCCCGCCCCCGCCTGGCGGAGCTGACCGCCGTCGTCGGGGAGGCCGCGCGCGCAGGGGACGCCGTCGCCCAGGCCATACTGGCCCAGGCAGGCCGTGATCTGGCCTCGGCGGCCCTGGCCGTCATCACCCGTCTGGGCCACCGCCAAACGGGCCTCACCACCTACTATACCGGCGGGGTCTTCCGGGCTGGCGCGCCCGTGCTGGAGCCGTTCCGCCATGCTCTGCAAGCAGGCTCCCCTCGCAGCGATGTCCGCCCGGCGGCCTTCAGCCCGGTCGTTGGTGGTCTCTTCCTGGCCCTCCAGGCTGCTGGTCACGCCCTGACCGGGCAGCGCCTGCGCGCCATCGAAGCCACCCTCCCCCCGCCCGCCATATCCAAGACGTAACCGGGCCTGCGCCTTGCCTTGTGCGTTACCTTTGGAGTAGCAATGCGGATGCGCCCGTGTACTTCGAGTTGCTGCGACCGGATGAGATCACCGCCGAGCATGCTCATTGTCTGGAGGCTTACCAGCCCATCGGCCCGCTGGAGTGGCATGGCCCTCACCGGTCTCTGGGAACCGATCTGCTCTATGCGGGGCCGTCGTCTGTCGCATGGCTGAGGCCGTCGGTGGGGTGGTGATGCCCATGCGCTAGAGGCTTTTATGCACTTTAGGACGCATAAGCCATCACCTGGGCGACGGCCTCCCTTGCCAAACCTGCCGACCACAGCCTCCTCAATATCCTGTCGCCAGGCAAAGGGAAAGCGGGTATGGAACGGCAGCAGATCGTCCGGCGACACGATGCCGGCAGCCTGAATGGCCCGATCGGAAGCTGGAAAACGTGCGCTGCTTTCCAGAGCCAGTCCCAACCATGGCCGGCAGGGGCCAAGGGGAGCAAAGGCCTGGCGTGGGATCGGGGTATAATCCATGCTGGCCGTTGGCGCTGTTTTTGTCCCCTTCCGGGCGGTCTCAGCTTGCGCGGGGAGCAGGGCAGGCTCGACGCTGTGGACCGGGAGGAGCGAACAGGATCAGGAGGCTTGCTGATGGCAGTGCTCATCACGGGAGGGCACGGGCATATTGGCTCGTGGACGGCGTACTATCTGGCGAAAGCAGGGGAGCGCGTTATCCTGTACGATGTCAACCCCAGCGCCCCCGATTATCTGCGCCCAGTGGCGGACCATCTCTCGTTCGTGCAGGGCGACGTGCTGGATTTCCCACGGCTGGCGGGGGTATTCCAACAGCATAAAGGGGAGATCGAGGGCATCATTCATACCGTCGGCATCATGGGGGAGATCGTGCAGGCGAACCCGCACCGGCACGTTCTGCTGAACATCGGTGGCACGCACAACGTGCTGGAGATCGCCCGTCTCTTTGAGATTCCCAGGGTGGTGTACACCAGCACAGGGGCGGTGTATCCACCGATCAGCGCGATTGTGGCCGAGGATGACTATCCCCTCAGCCCCTCCGATCTCTACGGGGCCACCAAAGTCTCTGCGGAGTACCTGGGCCAGCACTACGCCAGCACCTTTGGCTTCGAGTTCCGCGTGGCCAGGTTGTACTTCTGCTATGGCCCTGGCAAGTTTCCGTCCCGTTTCATCCGGTTGTACCAGATGGCCTTCGGCGCTCTGGAAGGGATGGAAGGCCTGCGGATGGATGGCGGGGCCGACCAGAAGCTGGATTTTACCTACATCGAGGATGCAGGGCGGGGGACGGCCTTGCTCTATCTGGCGCAGAGTCCGGGGCACACGGTGTACAACATCGCGACCGGCGAGCCGAACAGCGTGGGGTGGGTGGCGGAACTGGCCCAACGGTATTCCCGCTTTCCCGTCAGGGTGGAGCTTGGCCCCGGCGAGCTGATGCAGCGGGCGCACGCCCTGGACATCCGCCGGGCCAGGGCCGAGCTTGGCTTTGAGCCGCAATACAGCCTGGAGGAAGGGATACAGCGCTATGCGGCGTGGCTGGAAAGGGCGCTCCAGGCCAGTTGAGCGCGTCCGCCCGGACGCGCCGTTCAGGCGGCGCCGCGCTGTGAGGGGTAGACCTCCGGGTTCACGCAGTGCGGCAGCGGAACGCCCTTCAGGCCCGCCAGCAGGTTTTCGGCGGCCATGACCGCCATGCGGTTGCGGGTGGCCACGCTGGAGCTGGCGATGTGCGGCACCACCAGGCAGTTCTCCAAGGTCAACAGGGGATGGTCCGCAGGCAGCGGCTCTGGCTCCGTGACATCGAGCGCGGCGTAGGCGATTTCCCCCTGCTTCAGGGCGTTGTAGAGCGCCTCCGGGTCCACCACCGGCCCGCGCGCCGTGTTGACCAGGATGGCGGTGGGTTTCATCAGCCTGAAGGCCCGCGCATCGATCAGGTGGTGCGTCTCCGGCGTGAGCGGCATGTGCAGGCTGACGAAGTCTGCCTGAGCCAGCACTTCTTCCAGGGGGAGGCGCTCCAGGCCCATCTGTGTGGCGGCTGGCACCTCGCTGGTGTCCGCATAGATGACACGCATGGCGAACCCCTGGGCGCGGCGGGCCACGGCCAGCCCGATGCGCCCCATGCCGATGATCCCCAGCGTGGCTCCGTAGATGTCCTGGCCCATCAGCAGGGTCGGCCCCCAGGTCTTCCACCTGCCAGCACGCACGAAGCGCTCCCCTTCGGGGATGCGCCGGGCCGCTGCCATCAGCAGGGCAAAGGCGAAGTCTGCCGTGGTGTCGGTCAGGACGCCGGGCGTGTGCCCGACCGGGATGCCACGGGCTGTGGCAGCCGGAATGTCGATGTTGTCGTAGCCGACCGCCATCTGGCTGATGACTTTGAGGCGTGGCGCAGCATCCATGAGGGCCGCATCGATGCGGTCGGAGAGCAGGCAGAGCAAGCCGTCGCGGGTGGCGACCTCACGGCGGAGCACTTCGTAGGGCGGGGGCAGCTCCTCCTCCCAGATGGTGGCGTCACAGGCTTCCTGCACCATCGCCAGCCCTTTCTCCGGGATGATGCGCGTCACAAACACGCTCGGTTTGGCCACAGGTCAACCTCCTGAAGAGCAAGGATAAGGGTAAACGGGTAGATCAGTATTCCGCCGGGATGGGTCCCCCGCTGGCGCTCAGCTCAGCCCCAACAGCCTGGCGATGTTCCCGCCCATGATCTGCCGCCTTTCTGCCTCCGTGACTTCCCCATCCAGCAGGGCGTGGTAGGTCGCCACCTCCACATGCATCAGGGCGAACGGCGTGTCGCTGCCAAAGCAGACCCTGCCTGCCCCCAACCGCTTGATGGCCTTCAGCACGTTGACAGGCCGGACGGCGCTGCCGACCAGGGTGATGTTGGGGCATTCGGCGGCAAACTCAATAGCAGCATCGGACAGATCGTGGAAGCCGACGCCGCCCATGTGGACCATGAGGATGGGGGTCTGCGGGAACTGGCGCGCGATTTTGGCCAGCCGGAAGGGATGGGTGGCTTCGTAGGCGTCCGTGCCGATGTGGAAGGCCAGCAGCCTGCCGGTTCTGGCGATCTCCTCGACAAGGGGCAGGCTGAGCTGGGGATCGTCGATATAGAAGCTGTTCTGCGCGCCGTTGAGCTTCACGCCGTAGAATCCGTATTCCTCGACGCAGCGCCGGATCTCGTCCCGCGCGTAATCCAGCCCAAGGTGGGGGTCTGCCCACCCAAAGCCGAGGAGGCGGTCCGGGTAGCGCCGCACTGATTCGTAGACGTAGCGGTTTGCTGCGCGGATCTCGCGCATGTAGGGTGGCTGCAACCAGGTCAGGGCTTTGTCCACGCCCGCCCGGTCCATGATCCGCAGCAGCTCGTCAGCCGTGATGCTGTTGCCCCCTTCTGGCGTGGGGGAGATGTGGACATCGGCGTCAATGATCATGGTCCCATCCTCAGACTCGCTTTCTGTGCGCTGGTGGTTCTGCCTGGCGGGCGCCTGTGCCGGCCGCGCCGATCAGTCGAAGCGCAGCACGACCTTGATGGCGCCGTCCTCTTTGGTGGAGGCCAGGTGGAAGCCGTGCTGGGCCTGCTCCATGGGGAGCTGATGTTTGACGATGTGTTGGGGCTGGACGCGCCCGGAGGCGACCAGGCCAATCGCCTCTCTCACATCCGCCTCGGTGGACATGAGCGTGCCGATCACATGCAGGTCCTTCTTGATGATGTTATACGGGTTGAAGGTAACGGGCGCTTCGTAGAGCGCCACGACGACGATGGTCCCCTGCCGCCTGACCACGTCAAAGGCCGCGTGGAAAAGGTCCTCCTTACCAACCGTCAGAAAGATGACTTCTACGCCCCTGCCGTCGGTGATCGCCATCACCCTGTCCAGGATCGATTCCTGGCCGACCCGGATCGTGTGCGTGGCGCCGAGGAGCGGCGCTGTATCCAGGCAGTGCTGCTGCACATCCGCCACGATGATCGGCGCAGCGCCCCGCACCTGGGCCATGGCTGCGGTCAACAGACCGATAGAGCCGCCCCCCAGAATCAACACGGACTGGCCGGGTTTCAGCCCCGCCCGGTTGACCGCGTGCACGCCCACGCCCAACGGCTCGATCATCGTGGCCTGGATGTCGGAGAGATGCTCCGGCACGGCGAAGACGCTCCGCTCTGGCACGACGATGTACTCGCCGAAGCCGCCCGGCCAGGCCGGCGTGCCGAGCACGCGCTTGTTGGGGCACAGGTTGATGGCCCCCTGCTGGCACCACTCGCATTCCCCACAGGGCCACTGGGGGTCCACGGTGACGCGGTCCCCAGGCTTGAAGCGAGAGACTGCTGCCCCCACTGCGGCCACCGTCCCCAGCACCTCGTGGCCCATCACGGCGGGGGGCTTGCGGTAGGGATGGGTCCCCTCAAAGGCGTGCACTTCGGAGCCACATATGCCCGCCTGCTTCACACGGATGAGCACCTCGTCCGCGCCGTTCAGGGTGGGCTGCTCCGTCTCGATAACGGTGAGCCTGCCAACATCTTCCAGACATACTGCTTTCATTGCCGTGCCCTCCATTCATATCATAAGGGGCGCTTGCCCCTAGCCGTCAACGATCTGTGTCTCACGCACCACCTGCGGATCGCTAAACTGATCCTGGGCGTCGGTCACCCTGGATGAAAAACTCCAAACCACTGCCCCCTGTGGCCCTGCCTGGAACCAGTGCCAGGTGTTGGGCGGGCAGATGTACTGACTCCCCGGCAGCAGCAGGACCTCGTGCCATACGGTGCAGTACTGCCGACGGCCAGGGGGCGGCAATGCCCTGGGGGCGGGTGTGGCCGGGCCGGGCACGTACAAATAGGCCTCCCCCCACTGCCCACGGAAGATCTCCTGCTTGCCCGGATAGTCCTCCGCAGGCGAAGGGGGATGGCGATGCTGGGGGAAGAACTGGCGCGGCCTCAGGATCAGCAGCTTGACGCCGATCCAGGGGGTGCTGGCCAGAGTCAGAATCTGGAGGCCGGTCTGCTCCAGCTCGCCCAGGCCCAGGTCCGCGACCTCGATGTTCTCGAATTCGGAATCTTGGACGACCACCCCGGCCTTGCGAACCAGGTCCCAGGCGAACTGCCGCGCTGCATCAAACTGGCTGCGTGTGATCATGAGCTTAGTCCCAGTAGTTGGCGGGCCTCCGCCGGGGAGGCGATGGGGCGGCCTACCTCGTTGGCCAGGCGGACCAGCCGCTCGATGAGCTGGGCGTTGCTGCTGGCCAGCTCGCCGGGGCGGTAGTAGGGGTTGTCCTCAAAGCCTGCGCGCACGTGCCCGCCCATATTCATCGCCAGGGCGGCCATGCGCAGGTCCGCCCCGCCGTGGCCGACTGCCGTCCAGACCGCGTTAGCGGGCAGGGACTCGGCAAGGAACAGCAGGTTCCTGGCCGTGGCGGGCATCGCCCCCTGCTGGCCCAGGACGAAACCGAAAAGATAGGGCGGTTTGATCCAGCCCTGTTCGATGAGGTGAACTGTGTTGGCGATCATGCCCACTTCAAAGATCGCCGCGTCGGGCTTGATGCCGCGCCTGTGCATCTGCTGTGCCCAGTAGGCGATGTCGTCAGGGGAGTTGACGTAGACCCCCTGGTCATAGTTGACCGAGCCTGGGTTGAGCGAGGCCAGCTCGACGTCGGTCTGCAGGGAGACGCTGCGCTCAGCCGGGGTCAGGGTGTTCACGCCGCCGGTCGAGCCTTCGATGATGATGTCGCACCGCTCGCGGATCAACTGAAGGGTGCGCCTGAAGGCGGTCAGGTCGGTTGTGGGTTGGCCGCGCTCGTCCCACACGTGCAGGTGGGCCACGGCGGCCCCTGCATTGCAGGCCCGCACAACCTCCGCCGCGATTCCCTCCGGCGACAGGTCCAGGCCGGGGATGGTGGCGGCCATGTAGGGGGGGATGCTCGGCGCAACCGTGATCAGGAGTTTGTCGTCCATAAGGTCCCTTGTCATCTGCTGGATATAAAGGCGCAGTCATAGCACTGCGGAGGCCCTGGCGCGCTGAGCGCATTGTGGTAGCGACGTTTGCACGGTTTGGACACGCGACTTGACAGTTTGCCAAAAATCATCCATACTGATGTCAGACATCAGACGTATTACATATTCGCATTATACACCATTGGGGTCGATTTGTGAAACAACAAGATACGTCAATTAGCTTCCCCGCCATACGGCAGCCCACCGTCGTCGAGCTGATTATTGAGAATTTCAAGCAGGCGCTGATTCGTGGCGCATTGAAGCCGGGGGACCGTTTGCCCTCTGAAACGGAGCTGGCCGAACAGCTCAAGGTGGGGCGCAGCGCCGTCCGTGAGGCCATGAAGGTGCTGGAAGCGTTGGGGGTGGTGGAGATTCGGCGCGGTGATGGCACGTATGTCGTCGACCAACCCTCTTCGTCGCTGCTCAGCCCGCTGGTCTTCGCCATTATGCTGGAAACCGGGCTGCGGCGCGAGCTTTTTGAGCTTCGTTTTCTGATTCAGGTCGGGTACACCGAGCTTGCCGCGCAGAAGGCCACCCCGGAAGACTTCCAGCGCATTGAGGCAGCGGCGAAGGCCCTGGAGGACTACACGCGCAACTCTCAACTGGACGTTGACCGCGCCACTCAATACGATCTGGGCTTCCATTTCGCCATTCTGGAGGCCACCCACAACCCTCTGGTCATCAAAATCGGGCGCACAGTGGAGGAGCTGTTCTTCAGCTCGATCCAGAGCGCCCTGCTGAGCAACGTGGAATGGGCGCTGGAGAGCCATCGCCGCATCGTTCAGGCCATGCATGATGGCCGTCCAGAGGCGATTCGAGAAGCCGTCGATTTCAGCCTGGTCCGCTGGAAGCGCATCATTGAAGAAGGCTTATGAGCGCGGTCTGTCCCTCTCTCTTCGCTTTCCCATCAGTCAGGCATGGGTTTACTGCTGGCTGCTGTGCCTGGTGCTCAGGCCTTCGGCAGGGTTCGTACCGGCAGAGCGCTGCTCAAGTTGCGTAAAGGAGGTGTTCATCTGCATCGATGAAGCCAGGTCCGCTTTAATCACGCAAAGCTGAGGAAAGTCCTCTGGAGGGGAACTAAAAATGAGCCAGCTTTCACGCCGCGATTTTCTTAAGCTCACCGGTACCGCTGGCGCTGCTGCCACAGCAGCCGGTTTGCTGCGTTTCAATATCCGCACTGCGCGCGCCCAGACCCCACTGACGGTCCAGATGCGCACCCTCTTCACAACCGGAAGCAACGAGGTTTTGACCTCGCTCGTCAACTATTGGGCGGAGCAGAATAACGTTGACCTGGACTTCAGCCTGCTCAACCACCCCCAGATGGCAGATACGCTGGCCACTGCCGCCGCAACGGGTGCTGGCCCGGACGTGCTGGAGACGGTGCACATCAAGCCGCACCAGTTTGCGGAAGTGCTGGTTGACGTGAGCGATGTCTGCGAGGAGATCGGCGAGGAATATGGCGGGTGGTACGACGTGGCCCGCGATATCGCCGTCGTCGATGGCGTCTGGCGGGCGATGCCGCACTACCTGGCCGCGCACGCGCTGGTGGTGCGCGAGGACCTGTTCCAGGAGGCCGGTTTCGGCATTGGGGAGGACTTCCCCAGCACGTGGGAGGAGCTGCTCGTCGCTGGCACGGCGCTCAAGGCCATGGGCAAGCCGTTGGGCTTCGCGCTGGGCCACGCCGGTGGCGACGGCAACAACTTCGCCTATTCTGTCCTATGGTCGTTTGGGGGCAGTGTCACCGATGAGGAAGGGGTTGTCAACCTGAACACGCCGGAGACCCGCCAGGCGGTCGAATTCGTGCAGCAGCTCTACAATGACGCGATGGACCCCAGCGTGCTCTCCTGGGATGACGGCTCCAACAACCTGGCCTTTGCCTCCGGCGAGATCTCCTGCACCAACAACGCATCGAGCATCCTCTTTGCCGCGCGCCGCGACCAGCTCGAATTCACAGATGCCATCAATCACTATGCCTACCCGGCGGGGCCTGCCGGCCTGGTTCAGTTCCTGGAGCTGAACACCATCCAGATCCTCAACTTCGCTGGTGAGGAGCAGATCGAGCTGGCCAAGAACCTGTTCCGCTATCTGAACTCGCCGGATGTCTGGCTGCCGCTGGCTCCGGGGACGATGGCCTTCACCCATCCGCTGCTGACGATGTATGAGGATCATCCGGCCATGCCCTGGAACACCGATCCCAAGCTGGCTGCCTTCAAGGGCCTGCCGGCGACGGGCAAGGCGCTCGGCTACCCCGCTGCGCCCTCCGCTGCGGCCAGCGAGGTGGCGGCTCAGTTTCTCATCATCGACATGTTCGCGCAGGTGTGCGCGGGGGTAATGTCCGTCGAAGAGTCGATCCAGATGACGGAGCAGGCCTGCCGCGAGATCTACGGCCAGTAAGGGAAGTCGCCCCCGGTATCTGGTCGCCGATCACTTCCGACACGCCAGGGTGGCGACACCATCTCGCCGCCCTGGCCCGCTCCCCCTCACTGTGAGCAAGGATCGGCCCATGCAACAAGAAGCCAATTTACAACTGGCCCAATCCTCTCCCCTGAGGGAGAGGTGGAATCAACTGCGGGACTGGTTGGACAACGAGAAGCGTGTTGGCCCGCTCATGGTCATGCCAGTTGTGCTGATCCTGGTGTTGTTGGTCGCCTATCCCTTTGTGCTTTCGCTGTGGCTCAGCCTGACGGACACAGTCATCGCACGAGAGGCCACCGGCAACTTCATCGGCCTGCAGAACTTCATTGACCTGATCAACCGCTCGGTATTCCGCAACTGGGTCATCCGCAACACATTCATTTACACCTTTGGCTCCGTCATCCCCAAGCTGGGGCTTGGGCTGCTGCTGGCGGTCATCCTCAACCGGCCCTGGCCGCTGCGCAACCTGATACGCGGGGCCATCCTGCTGCCCTGGATCGTGCCCACCTCGATGAGCATGATGGCCTGGATCTGGATGTTTGAGCCGACGCACAGCGTCATCAACTGGATTCTGGTGGGTCTCAACTTCCCAGGGGCACCATTCCCATGGCTGAGCAGGCCCGACCTGGCCATCCTGGCGGTCATGATCATCAATGTCTGGCGCGGGACGCCGTTCTTCGCCGTTACCTTGCTTGCCGCGCTCCAGGTCGTGCCGGAGGAACTGCGCGAAGCCGCCGAGATCGATGGGGCCAACCGCCTGCAGCGCTTCTGGAACGTCGATATCCCCTGGATACAGCCGGTTATCGTGGTCACGACGCTGTTCTCACTCATTCAGACCTTTGCAGACCTGCAAATCATCTGGATTCTGACGGTAGGTGGCCCGTTCAACTCCACCCATGTGCTGGCGACGTATTCCTACCAGCAGGCCATCAAGAGTTCCCAGATCGGCGAGGGCGCGGCCATATCGCTCTTTCTGTTCCCGGCGTTGCTGGTCGTGATCTATTTGCAGCTTCGCTACCTGCAAAGGCAGGAGGTGTGAGATGGTCCTGCTTCAACGCAGCAATCTGCGCCGGGAGCGCATGTTTTGGACCCTGCTCAGCAGCGTGGTTCTGCTCGCCTTCCTGGTCTTCTTCCTGATGCCCCTGGTGTGGATGGTCATCACCACCTTCAAGCCCATCAGCGAGATGACCGACCCGAACATCCACCCCTTCCAGATCGTGAACCCGACGCTGGAAAACTTCACCATTCTGGTGGAAAACACGCCCTTCATCTACTGGGTCGGCAACAGCGTGTTCGTGTCTGTGGTGACCACCCTCTTCTCGGTGACGGTTGCTACGTTTGCCGCGTATGCCCTGGTGCGCTTCAGATTCCGAGGGGCGCAGACATTGGGGCTGAGCATCTTTGTGAGCTACCTGGTGCCGCCGACGCTGCTGTTCATTCCGATGTCGGTGGTGGTCCGCAACCTGGGGCTTTACAACAACCTGCTGTCCCTGATCGTCGTCTACCCGACCATCATGGTCCCCTTCTGCACCTGGCTGCTTATGGGGTTTTTCCGCACCATCCCCAGGGACATGGAGGACTGCGCCCGCGTGGACGGGGCCAGTTACTGGCAGGCCTTCCGCAAGATTGTCCTGCCGGTTTCAAAACCGGGTATCATCAGCGCGGCGATCTTCACCTTCACTCTTTCCTGGAGCGAGTACCTGTACGCCCTGGTGCTGGTGCCCTCGCGGGCCTCCAGGACGCTGCCGGTGGGCGTGCCCAGCGAGCTTCAGGTGGCAGATTTCTATATGTGGGGATCGATCATGACCGCTGCTCTGATCGGCTCCCTGCCCATTGCGCTGCTCTATGCGCTCTCCATGCAGGCGTTCGTCTCCGGCCTCACTGCTGGTGCGGTCAAAGGTTAGGCCTGGGCGGCGCTGCCGTCGCTGAAAGGAACCGTAATGACCGAAGACATCAAATTCTCGCTCATCCTGCCCTTCCTGGGGCAGACTCGCGACCGCTTCCAGGTGTTTGGGGCGGACTATTCCCTGGCCGAGCAGATCGCGCGGGCAGCGCAAGTCGAAGACGCCGGCGCGCTGGAAGTCGTCTACCCCTATAACCTGCGCGATGTCGCCACCACCAAAAAGCTGATGGCCGACCACGGGCTGGCCTGCTCCTCGGTCAACGTGAACATCAAGGGCGAAACCCGGTTCTACATGGGGTCGCTGACCAGCCCGGACCGCAACATTCGCGCCGAGGCGATCCAGTGGATCAAGGAGGCCATGGACATCGCGCCGGAGATGGGCTGCGACATCGTCACCTGCTGCCCGCTGGGCGACGGGCATGACTACTCGTTCCAAATCGACTACACCCAGGCCTGGGGCTGGTTCATCGAGGGTATCCGGGAGGCGGCCTCCCATCGCAGTGATGTCCGGCTCTCTCTGGAGTACAAGCCTGCGGAAACCCGCGCCCGCGTGATCATCCCCACGGCTGCTGCTGCGCTTCATGCCTGCGACCAGGTCGGGCTGCCCAACGTGGGGGTCACGGTAGATATCGGCCACGCGCTGTACGCCCCCGAAACGCCAGGGATGACCATCGCCCAACTGGCTCGCGCGGGACGGCTCTTCCTGGTCCACGTCAACGACAATTACCGTAACTGGGACTGGGACCTGGTGCCCGGCTCCGTGAACTGGTGGGACTGGATCGAAAGCCTGCTTTACCTGGACAAAGTGGGCTACGATTACTGGCTGGTCAGCGACGTGATGCCCGCCCGGCTGGAAGCCATTCAGGTGCTCAACGCGGTCGCCAAGTCCATTAAGCGCGGCAAGCGTTTGCTGGCTAAGGTTGACCAGGCGGCGCTGTGGACGGCCATTCAGCGTAACGACGCCATGGCCGCCTACGATTTGCTTTACGCCGCGCTGGGCCTGGACTGAGCCGCCTGGGGCAAGGGAGACCGGATGTGTTTGACGGCCTGGATCACGTGGCGATTGTCGTGCGGGATACCGAGGAAGCCCTGCGCTTCTACCGGGATCGTTTGGGCTTTCCAGTGGTGTTGAGCGAGGTGATGGACGATTCGGGGGTTCGCCTGACCCACCTTGACATGGGCAATGCCCACCTGCAACTGGTGGAGCCGCCCACGGACGAGCATCCGCTGGCGCGTTACCTTGACGAGCATGGCGAGGGGCTGCACCACCTGTGCTTCCGGGTGGGTGATGTGCTGAAGACGATGCAAGCTCTGCCGGGGGAGGGGTTGCCCACCCGCGCGGGCGAGCCGCACAAAGGTCCCGGCGGCAGGCTGGCTGCTTTCCTTGACTCCAACGCGACGCGCGGCGTTCTCTTCGAGATCACGGGCAACCCTCCTGAATCGTGAAGAAGATGAGCGACCACAGCGCCGCGCCGACTCGCGTCAGAAAAACGGATCTGTTCGCCGCGCTGCCCCCTGAATGGGCAGAGGACCCCTTGCCTGCGATCCGGCAGGCCGTCCACGAGCGGGGGGAGAGGGTCGTGGTGCTGGACGACGACCCCACCGGCACGCAGACCGTGCACGACGTCCCCGTGCTCACCCGGTGGTCGGTTGAGGCGTTGCGGGATGAGCTGGCCGCCCCTTCCCCGGTGTTTTACCTGCTGACCAACAGCCGCAGTCTGCCGCCTGCCCAGGCCCGGACCCTCAATGTGGAGACGGGCAGGATGCTCCTGGAGGCGGCGCGGCTGGCCCGCCGGGGCTTTGTCGTCATCAGCCGCAGCGATTCGACCCTGCGCGGCCACTATCCCGGCGAGGTGGAAGCCCTGGCGGAGGGCCTGGGCGGCAGGTTCGACGCCCTGCTCATCGCCCCGGCGTTCTTCCCCGGCGGGCGTTACACAATCGGCGACGTTCACTACGTGGCAGACGGCGAATGGCTGATACCCGCAGGGCAGACGCAGTTTGCGCGGGACGTGTCGTTCGGCTACCGGGCCTCAGACCTGCGGCAGTGGGTGGCGGAGAAGACAGGCGGGCGCGTGCCTGCGGGGGCGGTGGCCTCGCTTTCCATTGAGCTGATGCGCCGGGGTGGGCCGGGGGCCGTCTGTGATGCCCTGCTGGCCCTGCCCGCTGCCAGCGTCTGCATCGTCAATGCGGCGAGTGAGCGCGACCTGGCTGTGGCGACGCTCGGCATTCTGTGGGCTGAGGCGCGGGGGCGTCGCTTCCTGTATCGCACGGCTGCCTCCATCGTCCCGCTGCGGGCCGGAATCGGGTCCCGACCGCTGCTCACGCCTGGCGAGCTGGACCTCCCGAACACCGCTGGCGGCCTGGTTGTCGTCGGCTCTCATGTGCCCAGGACGACCAGCCAGGTCGAATGGCTCATCCAGAAGACGGGCGTGGACAGCATCGAAGTCCGCGTTGAGGCGCTGCTCTCAGACGGGGAGCGACTGGACGAGGTCGCGCGTGTGGCAAGGGGGGTGGAACAGGCGCTTGACGCGGGCCGGGATGTCGCGATCTACACCAGCCGTCGGCTCGTCACCGGCGCGGGCGCTGAAAGCAGCCTGGCCATCGGGCAGCGCATCTCAGAGGGGCTGACCCGGATCGTCGGCTCTGTTGCGGTGCGCCCGCGTTACATCCTGGCCAAAGGGGGCATCACCTCCAGCGACGTGGCGACGGAAGGGCTTGGGGTGCGGCGCGCCCTAGTCCTGGGCCAGATTCTGCCTGGGGTTCCGGTGTGGCGGCTTGGGTCGGAGAGCCGCCACCCTGGTCTGGCCTATATCGTGTTTCCCGGCAATGTGGGAGGGCCGGAAGCCCTGGCGGCGGTTGTGGAGGCGTTGAGGCCGGAGGACAGACAGGATGCGCGTGGCAACGTCTGAGCTGTTGCAGGCCGCAGAGGCGGGCGGCTATGCGATAGGGGCCTTCAACGTCTATAACCTGGAGGGGGTGCGGGCCGTCGTTGGGGCGGCAGAAGCCGCCCACAGCCCGGCGCTGTTGCAGCTTCATCCAGGGGCGCTCAGGCATGGCGGAGGGGCGCTGATTGCCGCCTGCCTGGCTGCCGTGGCGGAGGCGGCGGTGCCGATGAACGTCCACCTGGATCACAGTGCCTCGCCGTCGCAGATCGCCGCCGGCTTGCAGGCCGGACTGACCTCGGTCATGGCCGATGGCTCGCACCTGCCCTATGCGGAGAACCTCGCCTTTACCCGCGAGATGGTGGCCCTGGCCCGCGCCCACGGCGCGGAGGTCGAGGCCGAACTGGGTCGCATCAGCGGCACAGAGGATGGCCTGAGCGTTGCCGAGTTCGAGGCGCGCTTCACCGATCCGGAGCAGGCAGCCGGGTTTGTGGCGGCCACCGGCGTCGATGCGCTGGCCGTCTGCATCGGCAATGTTCACGGCCCCTATCCGCGCGAGCCTGAGCTGGACTTGCAGCGCCTGTCGGCCATCCGTCGGGCCGTCTCCGTGCCGCTGGTGTTGCACGGGGCGTCTGGCCTGCCGGAGGCCCTGGTCAGGCAGGCTATTGAGTTGGGCGTGCGCAAGTTTAACGTCAACACGGAGCTGCGGGTGGCCTATGTGGCGGCGCTGAAGGCCCGGCTGGTGGAGCAGGCGGAGCATCCCCCGGCGCTGGTCGACCTGATGGAGGGCGCTGTCGCCGCCATGCAGGCCGTGGTCGCCGCCAAGCTGCGGCTATTCGGGTCGGTGGGCCGTGCCGCTGTTTAGTTGGGCCAGGGGAGGAGGGCTTCCCGTGTGCCGATTTCTTGCAGCAAGGCGCAGGCCCATTCGGGAATAGAGGAGCACGGAATGTCATTGATAGAGACGCAGGGGACGAAGATGTCCATCCACGAGCTGGAGCGGCAGGCGGTGGAGATCCGATGTCGGATCATCGAGATGATCGCTGCCGCTCAGGCGGGCCATCCGGGGGGGTCGCTTTCGGCGGCAGATATCGTCACGGCCCTTTACTTTCGCATCATGCGCATCGACCCCGCCAACCCCCACTGGCCGGAGCGCGACCGGTTCATCCTCTCCAAAGGGCATGCCTGCCCGGTATGGTACGCGGCACTAGCGGAGCGCGGCTACTTCGATAAGGCGCATCTCAAGACCCTGCGGCGGCTCAACAGTATCCTGCAGGGGCACGCGGACATGGTTAAGACGCCCGGCGTGGATATGACCGTAGGGTCTCTGGGCCAGGGGATGTCGGTGGGCATTGGGATGGCCCTCAGCGGGAGGCTGCGGAAGCAGGATTATCATGTGTGGGTGGTGGTGGGGGACGGCGAGGTGCAGGAGGGGGCCATCTGGGAGGCAGCCATGTCCGGGGCCAAGTGGAAGCTGGACAACCTGACCGTCATCCTGGACAAGAACGGCCTGCAGAACGACACCTTCATCGACGAGGTGATGCCGGTTGAGCCGCTGGCGGACAAGTGGCGGGCCTTTGGCTGGAACGTGCTGGAGATCGACGGGCACAACATGCGGGAGATCGTGGAAACGCTGGAGCGCGTGTTGTCCATCAAGGGGCGGCCAACCGTCGTGATCGCCCACACGGTCAAGGGCAAGGGCGTCTCCTTTATGGAGAACGTGCCGGAGTGGCACGGCAAAGCGCCGACCTTCGAACAGGCCGAGGCCGCTCTGGCAGAGCTTAGAGGGGGGCTGCAATGACAGGGCCAAAGGCTGCCACTCGTTCGCCGTATCATTTTGTGCGTCCGGAGGTCGTTGAGGGCCTGACGGCAGAGGAGCCGTTCCGCGACATTGCCCAGCAGGCGACGCGGTATTCTTACGCGGAGGCCATCCTGGAGCTGGGGGAGCAGAATCCGGACGTGGTGGTGCTGGACGCCGACGTGTCCAAGTCCCTGCAAACCTCCAGGTTTCGGGAGCGCTTTCCGGAGCGGTCCTTCAACTTCGGCATCGCGGAGCAGAACATGATGGCTGCGGCGGCGGGCATGGCCGCCACTGGCCTGATCCCCTTCGCCTCCACCTATGCCGTGTTTGCCGCCATGCGGGCGCTGGACCAGGTCCGCAACAGCATCCACTACCCACGCCTCAACGTCAAGATCGCCGCCAGCCACAGCGGGATTACGCCGGGGCCGGACGGCGTGACGCACCAGGCCCAGGAAGATTTGTCCATCCTGCGCGCAATCGCCAACTCGACCGTTATCGCCCCCGCCGATCCCACCACGGCCAAACTGGCCGTCCACGCCGCCGCCTGCTGGGATGGGCCGGTCTACCTGAGCTTTACGCGCGACCCGGTCCCCGTGCTGTTCGACGAGGACTATCCCTTTGAGATCGGCAGGGCTGTGGTGGTGCGGGAGGGCACGGACGCCACGATCATCGCCAGCCGAGACCTGGTGAGCCAGGCCCTGGTGGCCGCTGCGCGGCTGGCGGAAGAGGGCCTCCACGTGCGGGTGATCGACTGTCATACCCTCAAGCCGCTTGATGTGGAGGCCGTGCTCCAGGCTGCGGAGGAGACGGGGGCCATTGTCACCGCCGAGGACAACGTCATCTTTGGTGGGCTGGGCAGCGCGGTGGCAGAAGTGCTGGTGGAGAACCTGCCTGTCCCCATGCGGCGCATCGGCGTTCGGGATACCTTTGCCGAGTCCGGCCCTTACCTGGAATTGCTGGAGAAGTACGGGCTTTCTGCCGGGCACATCGCCCAAGCCGTGCGGGATACCCTGAGCCGTAAGGAGCGCCTGCGCAAGCGAGCGGGCAGCGCCGCGTGAGTCAGCACCGGAGCCAGACAATGTGGCGTGCGGCTCGGAGGAGAGCGCCCTCAAATCGAGGGAGGAGGAAACAGGCGCGGCAAGAGGTGGGCCGGACACGATGATTGCTGTAGTCAATGTGGCTTTCAATGTCGTTGCCCCCATTTTCCTGGTCGTCGGGCTGGCGGCGCTGGTGACGCACCGCTACAAGCCCGACCCCGGCACGTTGTCCAGCTTGACCACCTATCTGTTCTCGCCCTGTCTGGTGCTGGATGGGATGGTCAATTCCGATTTGCGGGCAGACGAGATCGGGCAGCTCATCGCGCTGGTGCTGTTGTTGGCGATTGTGCTGGCCGGGATCGGATGGGGGGTATCTCGCTTGCTGGGTTTTGATCGCCGCCTGGAGAGCGCCTTTCTGCTGACCGTGGTCCTGGCCAATGCGGGCAACTACGGGCTGCCCCTCAACGAATTCGCCTTTGGCGAGGCGGGGCTACAGCGCGCCACGGTTTTCTTTGTCACCTCTGCCCTGGTGGTGAACACGGCGGGTGTCTTTCTGGCGTCGCGTGGCTCCGTCCCGGTGCGTCAGTCCTTGCGCAATGTGCTCAAAGTGCCCCTGGGCTATGCGATGGCGCTGGGTCTGCTCCTCAACTTTGCCGATGTGACGCTGCCCCTGCCCGTGCAGCGGACGGTGGCCGTGCTGGGGCAGGCAGCCGTGCCGGGTATGCTGGCTGTGCTGGGTATGCAGTTGGCGCGTGTCTCTGTCAAGGGGCAGGTTGGCCCGATGCTGCTGGCCACCGGCCTGCGGTTGATCCTGGCCCCGGCCCTCGCTTTTGGCCTGGCCCTGCTGTTGGGGCTTGGCGGTGTGGCGCGGCAGGTGGCGGTTGTCGAAGCGGGCATGCCGGCGGCGGTGTTCGGCACTGTGCTGGCGACCGAGTTCGGCAGCGATGCGGAATTCACGACGGCGGTGATCATGGTCAGCACGCTAGCTAGCCTGGTCACGCTCAGCGTGCTGCTGGTGATCATCGGGTGAAGCCGAATCGCTCCTGGGAGGGCGGGCCGGACTGCCGACCGGCGCTGTTGATGCGCGCTGGCGCGGGGCGCAAAGCGATCGTTGAAATGAGTGCGGGGGAAGATCGTGGAAACTCGCCAGCTTGGCAAGGATGGTCCTCAGGTTCCGGTATTGGGCTTGGGCGCATGGCCGCTTGGTGGCGGCATGGGCCGTGTGGAGGAGCGGGCGGCCATCGCAACCGTCCGCGCAGCCATCGACAGCGGGATGACCCTCATTGACACGGCCCAGGCTTATCAAAACAGTGAGGCGGTGCTGGGCAGGGCGCTCAAGAACGGCTACCGCGAGCGGTGCTTCCTGGCTACCAAGGTCAGCGGCGGCTACCGCGAACCAGGCTCCATGGCCCTTGTCGATACCGGGGGCTATTCGCGGGCGGGCATCTACCGGGCGTTGGAGAACAGCCTCAAGGCCCTGGCCGTCGACTATGTGGACCTGTACCAGATTCACCGCTGGGACCCCCGGTACCCTATCGATGCGGTCATGGAGACTTTGTCCCGCTTGCAGCAGGAGGGCAAAACGCGCTACATCGGGGTTTCCAACTTCTCTGTCCCGCAGATGCGGCAGGCTTTGCAAAGCGCGCGGTTCCAGTCCAACCAGGTGGGCTACAACATGTTTGACCGCGACATCGAGGACGGGGTGATTCCTTTCTGCGCGGAGGAGGGCATCGGCATCCTGGCCTACAGCCCGCTGGCCAAGGGTTTGCTTACGGGGAAGTACAAACAGGATCACCGGTTTCCCCCAGACGACGAGCGCTCCGGCTATGACCGCTTCCAGGGCGGATCGTTTGCCCGCCATCTGTCAGTCGCCGGACGGCTGGCCGTCGTGGCCCAGGAGAAGGGCGTTAGCCTGGTGCAACTGGCCCTGGCCTGGGTCTTGCGGCAGCCTGCCGTCACCTGCGTTCTGGTTGGCGCAAAAAGCCCGGCCCAGGTTAGGGAGCACGTCCCAGCGGCGGCGATCAAATTCCACGAAGACGAGCTGGCAAGGATTGAGACGATTCTCGCAGGGGTGCATCCAACCTGATGGTAGCGGTGCGGTTCGCCTGGCCGGTGAGGTTGAGATGTTGTGGCGGCAAAGCAGGCCTTAATTGGATAATGTCTATGGAAATGGTCCTGGATCAGGAGGCGTGGGGATGAAGCGAAGCGAGATCAACAGGGTGATCAGGGAGGCCATTGCGTTCTTTGAGGAGCGGCAGTTTGCGCTGCCCAGGTGGGCCTATTGGTCCCCCCTGGAATGGAAACGACGAGCAGGGAGAATCGCTGAAATCATTGAATGCAGACTGGGGTGGGATATCACCGATTTCGGCAGTGGGGACTTCCGCAGGGTCGGCCTGGTCAACCTCAATCTGCGCAATGGATCGCCCGACAACGGGAGCAAGCCCTACAGCGAGAAAATTCTCCTGGTACAGGAGGCGCAGGTCACTCCCTTTCACACACACTACGCCAAGCGGGAGGACATCATCAACCGTGGCGGGGGGAATCTGGTCGTTGAACTGTACAGGGCGGACGACCGGTTCAACTTTACCGACGAGCCTGTGATCGTGCGGATTGATGCCATCCCCAGGACGGTGCCACCGGGTGGGAGCGTCACGCTGACGCCTGGGGAGAGCATCTTTCTGGAGCCGGGTGTCTTCCACAAATTCTACGGCCAGGCAGGCTCGGGGGCCGTGCTGGTTGGGCAGGTGTCCTCGGTAAATGACGACGAGGCCGATAACGTATTCTATACGGCTAGCCCTCGCTTCCCGGACATCATCGAGGATGAAGAGCCGCAATTCCTGCTGGTGAATGACTACGCACGCTATCTGTAGCCGGTCCGAGTCTCAGGATGGACGTGCCCGTCCCTCGGTCTTTTTTAAGAGAGGCGCACAGGCATCACACGAAGGCTGGTGAAGGTATTTGCATGACAGCAATGTCTGTCGGCCTACGGGCCTATACTGCCGGGCCGCACGGTGTGGCTATCCAGCGGCCCGGCAGAGAAGCCACGCAGATAGGTGACCAGCGCCCACGTCTCCTCCGGCGTCAGCAGCGTCCCAAAATTGGGCATACCTGTTCCCATCCCGCCGCGCCGAATCTTGGCATAGAGCACGTCATCCCGCCTGGAAAACATGTAGGCCGGGTCGGCAAACGCGACCGGTTCCGTCTCGGTCAGACCCGCTGCGGGTCCATCGCCACCACCCATTTCGCCGTGACAGGCGGCGCAATTCTGGTTGTACAGCGCCTCCGCCGCGGCTAATCGCTCCGCCGTCAGGTTGCTCACCCAGAGATAAGCGATCACGTCGGCCAGCATGCCCTCTCTCACTTCAGGATTGGCCGCCGCCAGTATGGATAGCGCCTCGGATGGCGTGTGAGTCCGCCGCCAGGCTTCATCGTGCAGCTCTGGGGGCACGTGCAGCGTTGGAAGTGCCTCCTCCCCACGGTTGGCAGAAGGGCGCGACATGGTCGGCTGTGGGCGGGCGTCGTGTCCAGCGGGGCGATGTGTGGCGTCGATGTCTACGCCCTCGGCCAGCAGAGCCTCGATCACCGGGTCGCGCTGGGGAGTCTGGAGCAAGCCTGGGTTATCCGGATCGCGCACTGCGATGATCCCGCGCATCCGCCAGTGATCCGGGCTGCACCAGGTGGTGCAGTAGAAGGTGTACGTGCCCGGACGGTCGAAGGTCAGCGTGATCTCCTCCACCTCACCGGGATCGACGTGTCCCAGGTCCACACCCAGGCCTGGACCGAGGGCCACGCCGTGCGTGACATCCAGCGCGGTGAAGCGCAGGGTGATGGCTTGCCCGACGTTCACCTGAATCGAATCCGGCTGGAAGCCGCCCGCCTCCGGCACGGCAGCGCGGATCTCGACGACCGGCACCGGGGAAAGAGAAGGCCGCACCCAGTACTGGTAGCCCAGGGTCCCCAGCGGCAGCCCGAACAGAATGAGCAGCGTCACGAGCAGGGCAAGCCGTTCCCGACGTTCCATGCAACTCAGCCCAGGTACAATGCCAGAAAGGCGAGGGTTACTGCGAGGAAGAACCCCGCGAGGGGCAATGTGGCCACAAAAGCCGGGCGATGTCCCTTGCTGTGTTGGCGAGCGATGCGGTAAGCGATGTAAGTGGCAAAAAGCAGGCCGGCGGTCAGTGTGCTTACCTGCAGGAAAGCGATGGGGCCGGGGGGCAGTGGCGTCCAGGGCGCATCCGCCGTTCCCAATAGATTCCAGCCCCACCCGAAGGGGTCGGAGAGCGCACCCAGCGCATAACTCCCATTGACCAATACGAAGCTCAGGCTGAAGGCGATCCAGGCGGCAAGCCCCAGCGGCACCAGCGCGTAGGCGTAATCGACGAACAGACGGCGCAGGGGGGACGGTTGGCCGGACGCCCGCCGGGCGATGGTCGTCACGCACCAGTAGAGGCCCGGAAGTACCGCCAGGTTGAGAGCCAGGAATCCAGCCGCATACAAGGCCCAATGCGGCAGGGAATCCATGTTGGCCCAGCTTTTGAGCCATCCCCACGGCCCCAGCAGCACGGCAGCATAGGCCAGCGCGCAGCCCAGCATGATAAAAGCCTTGTATGCTTCGTCCAGTCTGCGCTCCTCCGCCACCAGCAGATCACTGCCAAAAGGGCGCAGATTGAAGACGATGTTGTTCTTGGGGCAGGTCTTGAGGCACTCTGTACAGAGGCCGCAGTAGACATTGCGGGTCAGGTTGCCGGGGAAGACCATCCACGGGCAGCCGTAGCCTTGCGCGTTGCCGGTGACGCAGTCCTTCGTCCGGTGGTTCAGGCAAACCTGGGGGTCGCGAACCCGCAACTCCAGCGGAGCCACCATCGCGTACAGGCCGACGAAGCCCCCCACCGGGCACACGTAGCGGCAGAAGACCCGGTTCCGGTAGAGGGCGCTGAGGGCCACCCCGATCAGCAGGAAGCCCAGCAGCAACATCGCGCTGACGCCGGGCCTGGTGAGGATGATCGCGCTAAAGAGGGCCACGCCGAGAAAGCCGAAGTTTTGCAGCCACATGTTGCGCAGGCGGCGCGGCCAGCGCCAGTTGCGCGCCCGTGGCTGCCCCGGCGCACGGCTGATGATAGCACGGCGCTGCAACCACTCGCCGGGCGCGGGGATGGGGCAGATGGCGCACCACAGCCGCCCAAAGAAGGGCACCAGGACGACGATCAGCAGCGCCCACCACACGATCCAGACGAAGATCAGGCCAAAGTTGCGGTTGCCCGCCGGCGTTCCCAACAGGCCGGTCAGGATGACCAGTGTGAACCCTGCCAGGGTGCACAGCATGAGGACAGGCTGCAAGGCGCGCCATTGAAGCACGCGCCGCAGCCAGGGGAGGCGGGCAAGCAGATCGATTCGCCGGGATGCTATCACGGTCAGGGCACCCAATTGGAGAGGATGACCAGCGTTTTCTCTGGCTCCACGGGATCGTTCGTCCGCAGGTGGACCCGGAATTCGTGCTGGCCCTCCATGCCTTCATGCATCATGAAGCGGAGCGTAATCGTAGACTCGCGGCCAGGCTGGACAGTCGTCGAACTGACGACGGCGCGGGGCGGTCAACACCCTTGCACAAGCTCAACCTGTGGTTCTCCCAGAATCTGGAGCGGCTCATCGCCCACGTTGCGCACCCGGAAAACGGTTTCGATGGTGGTGTTTAGCGGCACATCACCGTAATCCACCACCTCCTCGGAAACGGACACGCGCGGCGCGCCGCTGACTTCAGGCACAAAGCCAGGGGCGGGGCTGTTCTGTTGCTGCTGATTGATCACCATAATCGCTGTCGCCACCAGGAGCACGCCAGCGGCCACCCCCAACAGGATCAATACGGCCCGATCGATGACTACGACATTGCCCCGGTTGCGGCGACTCCTTTTCTTTGTTGCACTCATGCCTGGCTCCTTTCCGCCTGTTGTCCTGAATGCCAGAGGTAGACGAGCATACCGGCCAGCCCGGTGAACACGAGGGCGACTGCGCGCCACAGTGGGCTGTTGGGGCTGACCACCAGCTCGCCGATCATGAAGGGATGGAGCGGCCCGCAGCTCACCGAACAGCGGTAACGGAACTTGCCGGGCCGGTCGGCGACGAATTCGATGCGCTGTGCCACCCCAGGCGTGACCCGCGTTGTCAGGTCATAGCCGTCCAGGTAAAAGCCATGCACGACATCCGCAGCCATCAGGTTGATTACGACCCGGTCGCCCTGTTGCACCTCCAGCCTGCCCGGCTCAAAGGCGAATTGGGTGGCTTCCAGATCAACGTGATGCACGGCTGAGGTTGCGGGTGGCGGAGCGGGCATCAACAACACGGCCAGCCCTACCAGCACGAAGGGCAACAGCCAGGACTGTGCGCGCCACCGTGCCTTGATTGATGCGTGACGCTGCTCGATCATGACGCAGGTGGCAGGGGAGTATCCGTAGACGGACCGAACGGGCTGTACTGGGCGTCAATGTAGGCGCGAATCTCCGTCTGCGACTGCCCTTCCTGCAGCAAGCGCATCACGTCCTGCGTGATGTCGACGCAGATGCCGCAGCCAGCCGCATGGTTGTCAAAGGTGATGGCGCCATCCAGCGCCATATCGCTGATATAGCAGCTCAGGTTGCTGGTGTGGCCCATCGCGCCACAACCGCAGTAACACGGTTGATGCGCCAGGATGTCAGGATTGGCCACCGCGAACTGGTAGGCCTCCCGGACGCGGGGCGGCGACTCCTGCGCATAGTCCGGCAACATCGAAGCCGGAGCCATGACCAGCGGAGCGTTCCCGCCGCAAGCGACCAGAAGCAGTGACAGGGTGATGGCGGCTAAAGCCAGCTTCTTGTATGGCACGTCCAACTCCTCAATTGCAGCGGTAGACGCGATTTCCCGTTCACTTTATCACAAGCCGGATGGCCTGTGATGCGCCATTTGGCGGGTATCCGTAGTGCTTCCGGTATGGCCCTTCATGCCTGGGCCGCTCAGTTCCCTTTGTCTGTACGGCTCCCAGAACGCGCTCCTTTGGCAGCGGAGCGCGCCACAAAGCGCGAGCGGGCCGCCCGGTGCCATGAGCAGCTCGCTCGGAGTTCCTGCCCGCGTCACGGCCTCAATCCCGGTGACCGGTCATGCCGATGAAGTCGCCGTGCCAGTGGTGCAGCCAGGCCTGCCCGCTGTACCCGTTGACGCTCAGCATCCCGACGATCTCGCCCGCTCGCAGGATGTGCAGCGTGTAGTAGCCATAGAAGGGTTCCGCCTCCTCATCGATCTGAGTGCCGGGCAGAACCCGATCCAGGTACGCCTGGGCGTAGTCACGCGCCTCTTCGGGGGTGACGGTCATCGCCTCATCAGACTCTTGGGGCGTCCACATCCCCATGGCCAGGCCCATGCCGTAGCGCAGATTCCACATCATGTTGGGGCCAGGCTCGCCAAAGACCGTTCCGCTGGCTGGGTCGATCAGGAATTCGAACGCGCCGCGCCTGCTCTCGGACTCGACAGCTTCCCCATAGAAGTGATTGCTGAATTGCATGACCTCGCCAAGCTCCAGCGGTTGCTGGCTATCCCAGGCCGCAATGTAGGCTTCGGCAATCTCAACCGCCTGGTCGAGCGTCCGGACCCCACCCTCTGGGACCAGGTTGGCAGGTGGGGTCCAGGCCCCCATCATACCGGAGCCGGGGCCGAAGCGGCCCATGTTACTGAAGTCGGCCATCATCCCCATCATGGACCCCATGCCCATATGGCCCATCATGCCGCCCATCATACCCATGCCGAACCAGGCAGACTCGGCGCACTCCTGGGGAAAGCCGCCGCCCATCATTCCGCCGCGTCCACCCATCATCCCACGGGAACCTCCCCACATCCGTCCAAAATCGCAGTCGCCTGGTCCCTGGGCATAGGCTGGGATGACCAACGCGGCGACCATCAGCCCCAGCGCGATCACGATTGCGCCGACACCTGCCAGCTTACGTTGAGACATGACCACTCACTCCCTTCTCTTTCCGCTTTTTGTTGCGTGCTGAGCGCAGAAACGGCACGCCGCCGATACGCCTCTATCCTGAATCCGATCAGGCGATAGAGGCTGGACGTGAAATCGTAGCAGCCAGCTCGCTTGCGGTAGGTTTTGATTACAGACTGCTTTAGCGATGCTTCGGTCATCTTGTTACTCCTCACTCGCTTCTACCCTAACAGGGACCTCGGAGTCCTGCATGCGCCATTTGGCGGGTGACGAGGGCGCCAAATGTGGGCTATCGTTGTAATGCTCCTGCTATTTCACGGCGAGCAGAGACTTATTATGGAAAATCAATTGGATTCCCCTATGTTTCGGCTCCGTTCCGCCCTGACAGCCATCTTACCCTGGATGCTGACACTGTTCCTGGTTTGCGCGATCACGTGGGGGCTTCTTGTGATCACCGCGCAAACCGTTGGGCGGAGAGGGACGGTGTTGTATAATCGAGAAACCGTGGTTTATGACTTGCCGCTTGTTGGTCACTATGCACTCGTCACGTCATACCAGCGCAGTGCCTCACTCGCCCCCAAGGGTCCTTCTCCACGTCTGGAAATCCCCCGGATGAGTATTGACTTGGGTCAGATACCTGAGGGACAGGTGGCTGAGCACACTTTCGTGATTCGCAACACAGGCCAGGGTGTCCTGCGCGTCACGCGCCTGTACACAACCTGCCCCTGTCTGACTGCGTATCTGAGCGCCAGCGTGATTCCGCCTGATCGCATTGCACTGCTCACCGTCCGGCTGGACACCGCCATGGAGGAGGCTGTTGCTGGGGGCATGGTCACCATCCGGCGCGGCGTTTTTCTGGAAACCAACGACTCCGATTGGCCGCAGGCATCCCTATGGATAGAAGCGACGTTGTCGCGCACGCCGCAAGTGAACTGACCACCTGAACTTTGCCCGAAGACCTGCCGATGCAAGACGCAATCCGAGTTCTGCTGGTGGACGACCATCTGGTCGTGCGCAGGGGGATCCGGGAGTTCCTCGAAGAAGCGCGCGACATTGCGGTCGTCGCTGAGGCAGAGAATGCCGCACAGGCTCTGGAATTGGCTCAGCAACACAGGCCGGATATCGTTGTGCTGGATATCAAGCTGCCGGATCGCTCCGGCATCGAGGTGGCGCGGCAGTTACGCGCGGCCAGCCCTGATGTCGGGCTGCTCATCCTTACGGCCTATGACGATGACCCTTACGTGCAGGCGGCGTTGGACGCCGGGGTCAACGGGTATGTCATGAAGTCCGCCGACGCGGGCGAACTCGTTGAAGCCGTGCGAGCTGTCCATGAGGGCCAACGGGTCTTCAACGATGCGCTGCTGCGCAAAGCACGGCAATCGGTGTCTCCAGCTTCCGAAAACCTGATCGAACCGCTTACACCCCGCGAGGTTGAGGTGTTGCGCCTGGCGGCCACGGGCCTGACCAACAAGGCCATCGGTTACCGGCTGGGCATCAGCGACCGCACCGTTCAGGGACATCTGGCCAACATCTATGGCAAGCTGAATGTCAGTGGGCGGACCGAGATGGTCGCACGGGCGCTGGCTCTGGAGATCATCACATTAGAGGGCTGATGGCGCTGCTCAAGCGGTGGATCGGCGGGCTTCCTGCTCAGTTGCTGGGGACGGTCTTCGTGTCCGCGTTGGGATTGATGATTGTGGTCGCTTTGGGCGGCATCTCTGTGCACAGCCTGGCCATGCGCAGTGTGATTGGCGCCCGCGACGAGCGCACCACGCGGACCGCCGCCGTTGCCCTGACCGAGCGGCTGAATGGACGCATTAACCTCCTGCAAACGCTGGGCGCTCACGCAGTGGATGGGGCAGCTATCGAGCGGATGCTGGCGGATGCGCCGGTCCTCCGGGAAGCTTTTGATTACGGGCTGTTGCTGCTGGACGCGCAAGGCAGGCCCGTATGGGACTGGCAACCCGTGGTCAACTGGTCCCGGCACGCCACAGGCATTACCCCCATACAACTGGTGCGCCTGGACGAGCTTCCTCTTATCGTCATTGGCGCGGATACGGCGGATGGGAGTTACAGCTTGCTGGGCGCGTTCTCCCTGACCAGCATCGATGTGGCCGGGCTACTTTCCCCCCTGCGCAGTAGCGATCAGACTGTGGTCTGGCTTGTCGCCAGCGATGGGCATATCCTGTTCCATTCGGAAGATTTGCCACCCCCGGGACCAGTAGAAGCCATACCGGGCGTGCGCCCGGCGCTGAGCGGTGAAAGCGGCGCGATGTACGCCAGGGATGAGTCGGGGCAGGAACTGATCGTGACCTTCAGTCCGATCGCGCTGGCCCAGTGGGGCCTGATCGTGCAGGAACCCTGGGAGGAGGTCGCCAGCGTAACTTTGCGGCTCTCAGAGAACGCGCCTCTGCTCTTGCTGCCGGCGGTGCTCCTCGCCGGGTTGGCCCTGCTCTTTGGCCTGTGGCGTATCGTTCGCCCCTTGCAGCGCCTGGAAGAGCGAGCCTCGCGCTTGGCCTGGGGGGACTACGAGGCGATCCGCTCCCCGGTAGGGGGTATCCCCGAGATCGGGGACCTGCAACGCGCCCTGATCCAGATGGCACAGCGCGTGCAGCAGGCAGAGAATGCGCGGCAGAGCTACATCGGTGCGCTGACGTGCGGCCAGGAAGAGGAGAGGGGCCGCCTGGCTCGCGAGCTGCACGACGACACCGTGCAGGCCTTGATTGCCCTCGGCCAGCGTCTCCAGGCTGTGGAGCGGCAACTGGATCGCGACCCGGCGGCGGCGCGTGCCAGGCTGAGTGAGCTACGTGGCCTGGTCAACCAGACCTTAGACGACGTGCGCCGACTCATCCGCAACATGCGGCCCTCCTACCTGGAGGATCTCGGCCTTATCCCGGCGATAAAGGCGCTCTGCGCTGAGACTGAGCAGCTCCAGGGCTTCACCGTGTCCTTCCAATATACGGGACCTGACTCGCGCTTTGCGCCGGAGGTAGAGGTGGCGCTCTACCGTATTGTGCAGGAGGCGTTAAACAATGTGGCGCGCCACGCGCAGGCAACCCATGCCGTGGTGTACCTGAAAGTGAACGAAGCCATTTCTCTGGTCGTACAGGACAACGGCGTCGGGTTTGAGGTGCCGCCTCATCCTGTGGATTTTGCGGCCCAGGCCCATTTTGGGCTGCTCTCCATTGCCGAACGAGTCAGGCTGCTCGGTGGCACCCTCGACATTCATTCCACTGTTGGTCAGGGAACAACACTGACTGTCCGTCTGCACCTGTGAGGTAAGACCTGATACGACTACGGGGAAACTCCAGCCCCTTGGCCTGATGGATGATCATGACCAGCACGGCATCCTCAGGCGGGGCGGTGACCGCTCCACACCGCCCCCCCTGAGCAGCTTGAGGTATTCCTGGAAGGGGTAGAAGTTGCGTGTGGAGCCGCACTCATTCCAGCTTGCCACCAGGCGGCTCATCGCGCCCAGGTTGAGCAGTGCATCGACGTTGCCTGCCCCGCTCGAAGCAGGCCACACAGCCGGTGGCGGCCAGGAGATCGTAGAACACCTCCAGCTTGGAATCTGGTCTTCGGCACTCCCTGAACCTCAAAAGGCCCAGGGTTTGTCTGCGTTTGAGTGAGGCCACCTCGTATTGTTCGGTCTTGACTGTCTGGAGCCAGCCGTTCTCCAGCTAAAGCTTGACGGGCAGGCCCAAGGCGCAGTCCGATATCTTTGTTGCCAGGTCGGAGGCTGCGCCGCGCTGCCAGGCGGACTCGTACACCTCTCCCCCCAACTCAATCCGTAGCGTGTCCTGCAAGGTCGTGATGGCAGGCCACGTTTCCAGCCAGCCGGTCGGGCTGAGTGGATGGTTATAGGCCAGGGCCAGCAGCTCTATGGCAAGCACAGGCTGGGCGTGGTGGGCAAGCGCGACTGCCATAACCGGCAGCAGCCAGGTCTGCAAGGCCACGTAACCGGCTTCCCTGGTGTGGTGGAGGGCTGTCTGTAGCTGCTGCCAGGCCGCATCAAACCGCTCCAGGCCGCAGTATGCGATGGCCGAGGCCCAGTGGCCAAGGATTTGCACGAAGCGGTTGGAGGCCGTGCTCAAGCTCTGCTCTGCCCTGTCTTTGCCGGAAGCATAGTCGCCGATTATGCTGTCCCGGAGGCTGAGTATCGCCATTGCGTAAGCCATTGTGGTTGAGAAGTTGACGTCGGTCGCCATCTCCAAGCCGCTGGAGGCCAGCAGGCCGGCCTGCTCAACACTGCCACGCAGAAAGTGCCCCAGGCCCAACTGCGCTTTGGCATGGGCGGTGGCCATGCGCAGTCCGCTCGCGATGGCAACATCCAGGGATTCCAGGGCATATTGCTCGGCTTCGCTGTACGCTCCGGCGCAGAAGGCTCCCGTGGCAAGGTTGGCGACTGCGTTTGAGGCGTAAACGATGTTGCCGCTGCGCCGGGCCACGGCCAGCGCCTCCTGCATGAAGTGGTTGAAGTTGTCGAGGCTGGAGGCGTTGCCGTGGCAGTAGCCGAGCCAGATGAACACCAGGGTCAGGTAGAACGAGTCATCCAGGACCTGGAAGTGCTCAAGGCTTGCCTCAAAGAAAGTCTGCGCCCTCGCAGTGTCCCTCACAGCGTAGGCGGTATACGAACCTAACGCAAAGAGGGTGAAGGCGCGCTCCGGGACGGATGGATTGCGATAGGCTATCGATAGGGCCAGCTCGAGATCCGCTGCGATCTCCTGCCGTGCCGACCGAAAATGGGATCGCAGAAAGCCTAAGCGGGCCAGAATCCGGCCCCTGCTCGGCTTTGGCAGGCCCGTCATTGCGAGTTGTAAGAATGCCAGGATGGAACGGCGCGAACCTTGCTCCTGCCTGTCGGA